>Ga0209515_10000710_pt1 | contig 58697 bp, 52 predicted proteins | sample Subgroupgradi54m_FD_187454 | JGI IMG/M metagenome (GOLD analysis project Ga0209515, IMG submission 187454) | Subsurface groundwater microbial communities from S. Glens Falls, New York, USA - GMW60B uncontaminated upgradient, 5.4 m (SPAdes)... ... | reverse complement strand
ACTGTTTGAGATAGTATCAGGTTGTTAAAGTGCTAGTACCAACTCCAATAAATTGGAGAAGGTTCGCTATGGTTAAATTTCATTGTCTGTCTATTCATTTTGGTAGTTGACATTTCATAGCTAGTCTATCCCATAAGGTGAAAGAATTTTAATTTTTTAAATTTCTCATTGGATCAACTAAATTATACAATAGAAGATTACAGGGTAAAAGTATTTATTACCCCATTGACTGTTCCATGATCTCCTAAATTTCCTAAAATTAATTCATTTACTCTAAAAATAGCTCTTCTTCTTTCTACTTGAGCTAAAACATTTGAAATATCTTTATTATTAGATAATCTTGTAATTGTCATATGCGGTGCATATCTTGGACCAATACCCAGCGCACCATAATTTTTCATATCAGAACGATCCGCTTCTGACATACCTGTGACATCAGCTAAGTGAGGCAGTATTAAATTTTCCCTTAGGTAATTTGTTGATTCCACTATCTGTTCATGTAAGGCTTGTAGATCTTTTGACTTTTGACTCAGCCAAAATAAAAATGTATCGAATCTTACAGAAAATTCTCCCATGACTATATCAAAAGGATTGGTTTGGCTAGTTACCTCAGAAAGAACTTTTTCTATAAGAGGAATATTCTTTAATGGAAAATGGGCCTGGTAAACTGTGATATGAGGAAAAAATCTTTCTTGGTCTAAAACAAACTGTGTTGGGTAACTACCCGCTAATTGTCTGCTCAGATCAATAGCTTGCCCTGCAATTTGTTCATCAGCAAGTATTGCTATATTTAAAGATGCTGATTGCTCCAATTTACTCATAGATCTGTACCCATTAACATCCTCTGAATCTGATGATACCGAATTCTTTTTGATGGTGTTAGAAATTTAGTATTAGCTAGTATTTGATCCTCTTCATTGAGAGCAATTGGTGGCCAAATTTCAATATGTCCCCTTGGAGATTTATAATCAAGGGGTGATGTGCTTATTATTTTGATATCCCTAATATCTGTTCTGTACCCTGATCCTATTTGTTTATTCAAGTCAGTTAAAAGAGGTAGTAAAACTTCAGGATTAGGGGGATCTATAAATCTTCCAAGCGTAACTAACAAAACCTTAGCAGGAGTTCCATACTGAGTACTAAAACCGATACCAGCCTCTTGTACTGTTCTAACTATTTCATCTTTAACTTGAAAAACGGTAGTATCCCCGTCTGTTAAAAAAGCGGCTACTAAAGTTCCGGTTCTTTTTTTCTCTCCTTCTAACTTTGCATCAAGAGTAGGAAAAAGACGATACAAACAAAGCCTTATTGGATCAAATTTACGATCAAAACCATTGAAGAGTACATTATAATAGCTCATTACATCCTCTGGGCTAACACCAATTGCTTTTCTATAATTAGGGACTCCTTTATCTTTGTAAGCTTGATTGTTATAAACTAACTCTGTAAAGGTAAGATGTAGAAATTCTGAAGGAACTCCTTGCAAGGAAGGGTTAGCAACTCTTATCTGCTCCATGGCTTTTGTTAAAAAAATCCCAGCAGGAGAGTTAAATACATATCCACCTGTTGAGATTGACCAGCGATTTCCCCTAAAAAAATCTTTTAGTAGTAAATTACCTCCAACCCCCTCTTCATTAATTACTGCTATAGCTTCAGCTTCTATCTGTTGATACCCTGCTTTTAATACTTCATCTGAGGGGTATTCAATTAAATTCATACTGGCTATTGTATAATTATAGGATAGTTTTGTCAATTCCTTGACAATAGATGCAATCCCATATAAACTAAAACCTTATTAATATGGCAATAAAAGTAACTCACGTAAAACCGGAATTCGTTGATGATCGGGGGTATATTTCTAGATTGGTTAATGACGAAAGTAAAAATTTCAAAGCTGTTCTATATATCACCAGCAAAAAAGGCACCGAAAGAGGCAATCATTATCATAAATCCGATTATCATTATGTCTATTGCTTAAGCGGTAAATTCAGATATTCAGAAAAGGATATGCATAACTCTAAAGCTAAAACGGAATCTGTTATCTTAAAACCCGGAGATTTAGTTTTATCAAGTCCTATGACAGCACACTCTATGGAATTTTTGGAAGATACAGTTTTCTTAGCAATAACAACTGAGCATCGGGAACAAAGTAAATACGAGGGGGATACAGTAAGAATTAAAATTACCGGTGATGAAAAATAGTAAGCGATTTGTTTTTAAACTAAACGCCTGTCGGATGTGCAAGGGTAGAAGACTAAAAAAAGTCATCAGATTATCTCCAACCCCACCAGCTAATGCATTTTTAACAAAAAGAGCTTTAAAAACAAAAGAGTCTTTTTTCCCTTTACAAGTTAATTTTTGTCTAAATTGTGGCCAATTACAACTTACTCATGTCGTCTCACCGGAGTTGCTCTTTAGAAACTACGTTTACGTCTCCTCAACTTCACCTGTATTTATATCTCATTTTGAAGAATATGCTCAGGATTTAATTAAGAGGTTTGATTTGAACAAGAAATCATTGGTAATAGATATTGGCAGTAATGATGGTATTTTACTAAAACCCCTTAAGAAAAATGGCGTACAAGTTATTGGAGTAGATCCTGCTGTAGATATTGCAAAGAAAACAACAAAAGAGGGTATAAAAACTTTCCCTAATTTTTTAACTACAGACATTGCAAAAAAGATTACAAAAGAGTACGGACTTACGGATGTTGTTTGTGCCAACAATGCATTTGCCCATATCAATAATTTGGATGAAATTATAAAATCAGTTAAGATATTAACAAAAAATGATGGTGTCTTTGTTATTGAGTTTCCATACTTAATCGATTTCATAGAAAAAAACTATTTTGACTTGATTTATCATGAACACGTTTCATATCTTTCTTTAAGATCTTTATATGCCCTTTTTAAAAGACATAATATGGAGATTTTTGATGCGAAAAAAGTAAACTCCCATGGAGGTTCAATGCGGGTGTATGTTAAAAAAATATCCGCAAAACATGAGCAAAGCTCTTCTGCAAATAAAGTTCAACCGATCATTAAAAAGCTTATAGATAATGAAAAAAAACTTGGATTGGATAATATAAAAACTTATTTAAGATTTGCAAAAAAAATTGAAAATAATAAAAAGAAGCTAACAAAACTTCTAAAAAAGTTAAAATCAGAAGGCAAAACAATTGTTGGATATGGTGCTCCTGCTAAAGGTAATACTTTATTAAACTACTTTAAAATTGGTCCGGATATTTTAGACTATATTGTAGATGATAGTAAATATAAACAAGGTTTATATACCCCTGGCACTCATATTCCAGTTGTTCCTTTTGGTATGATTGCACAAACTAAACCTAATTATATTTTTATTTTAGCCTGGAATTTTGCTCAACCGCTAATGAATAAATTAGCAGACTTTAAAAAAAGCGGCGGTCATTTTATAATACCTGTCCCAGAAGCTACAATAGTTTAAATAAATGTCAAAAATTACCAGCAGAGATTTAAAAAATATTGTTGAGAGAATAAAGACCGAAGCAAAAGCCCTGGAAGGTAAAACCATCCTTATTTCCGGGGGTTCGGGCTTTATAGGTACCTATATTAATGCAGTGTTGTATATGCTTAATAGAAAGGTTTTAAAAACGAAGTGCAAGGTTATATCAATTGATAACTATATAACCGGCTCAAAGAAGAATTTTTTATTAAATATAAAAGATAAAAATTTCAAACTTCTTGACGGAGATATAAGACTTCCAGTCATTACAAATGAAAAAGTAGATTATATAATTCATGCCGCAGGCCTTGCTTCTCCTTATTACTATAAAAAGTATCCTTTAGAAACTATTGAAAGCGCAATTATAGGGGCAAAGAATCTCTTAGAATTAGCACGGGTTACAAAGCCGGCAAGTTTTTTACTTTTTTCCTCAAGTGAAATATATGGGGATCCGGATCCGGAATCTGTCCCTACTCCGGAAACTTATGCAGGACATGTATCAAGCGTGGGCCCCAGAGCTTGCTACGATGAATCCAAAAGACTTGCTGAAACCTTATGCATTACTTACCATCAAATCTATAATATACCTATAAAAATCGTCAGACCCTTTAATATATACGGTCCAGGAATGAAACATATTGATTACCGGGTAATACCTACATTTATTTATAATGGCTTACAGGGTAAAGACTTACCTGTTCATGATAAAGGGGTACAAACAAGAACCTTTTGTTATATTACAGATGCAATTGTAGCAATTTTTAAGGTATTAATCTCCGGGAAGAGTGGTGAGGTCTACAATATAGGTAACGACAAACCGGAAATTGGTATGTTTGAACTAGCTCAAATAATAGCAGATATGTTAAATAATAAAGCAAAGCCCAGAAGAAAGAATTATCCTCAGAATTACCCTGCAGGAGAACCTCAAAGACGATGTCCTGATCTAACAAAAATTAGGACTCAGCTGAAATTTGAACCTCAGGTAGACCTTAAAACAGGTTTGAAGCAAACGATCCTTTGGTTTAAACAAGAATACGGTTTATGATTAACTTAGCACTAATTGGTGCAGGCAAATGGGGAAAAAACTATTTAAATACAGCAAGTAATGCACCTGACTGCGCAATAAAATATGTTTGCGCTCAAACAAAAAGAACTCTAGATTCCCTGCCAAACAATTATATTAAGGTAACTTCCCCGAAAGATTTATTAAAATATAAAGATATTGACGGAATTATTATTGCATCACCCTCTGCAACACATTTTTCTCTAACCAAACTATTTTTGTTAAATGGATTTAACCTACTTATAGAAAAACCGCTTACAACTAACTATACTGAGGCTTTGGAGTTATATAAAATTTGGAAAAGTAAGAAAGTTAAAGTTTTAGTCGGTCATATATATCTTTATAATCCGGCTTTTCAAAAGTTTAAAGAAATTTTTGAAAGCAAAAATAATTTTAAATATATTACTTTTGAAGGCTTAAAAAGCTCTGTAAGAAAAGACTCTTCTGTAATTTGGGATTGGGGTCCGCATCCAATCTCAATTTTCCTTTCACTAATAAAATATCCTCCTTTAAGGATAAGGGCTGTCAAAAATATTAATAAAATAGAAGCCTCTTTAATATTCCCAAAAGGATTTGCGGCCAAATTAAAAATAAGCTGGTTTGGAGATAAAAAAATCCGGAAACTTGTGGCACAAGGAAAATCAAAAAAAATTCAATTTGATGATACAAACACTAATAATCAAAAGATTTCTGTATACTCAAAAAAACATCAAATTCAATACCCAAACTACAGTTTTGAACCTGCATTGAAAGTTGAATTAAATGAATTTGTGCAAGCTTTACAAAATAAAAAAAATATTGTTTCAGATATAAATATGGGACTTAATGTTGTAAAAATATTATCCGCAATTGAAAAGTCAGTAGATAATGGTGGGGAACTAATTAAGCTTGATGAGTAATGCGAACCTTAAAAGCCACAGCTGTTGCTTTAAAAAGATCCAACCATTTAATTTTTTTACCTTCCGAGTATTTCCGCGGGAAATAAGTAATTGGAACTTCTTTAATTTTATAATTCATAATCCCAAGTTTTGCAATCAATTCTGAATCAATCTCAAAACCATTGGACTTCAGTTTTAATTTTTGCCAAACTACATTTGGCATCAATTTATAACAAGTATAACTATCTGTAAGATTGTATCTAAATAAAAGATTAAACATTACGTTTAAATACCAATTACCTAGTTGCGCAAGAAGATAACCTTTTTTCTTATGATGAGACCTTGTTCCAAAAACGATTCCATCTCCTTTTGTTTCTGCCTCATCAAATAATAATTTTATTTCATCAGGAGAATATTCCAAATCAGCATCTTGCACCATAACATACTTACCCAATACCTTAGTTAATCCTGTCCTGATAGCTGCACCTTTTCCTAAATTATAAGGATGATGAACTATGGTAAGAAGTGAGTTCTTCCTATTCTTTGACCATTCACTATTGACCTTATCTAAAATATTTTTTGTAGCATCTGTTGAACCATCATTTACTATAACAAGCTGTTTTACAATTTTCTGTTTAAAACATTTAGTAATAATATTAATTAATGTTCTTTCTTCATTTAAAACCGGAATAATTAAGGAAACTCCCACCCTTTGTTTTAGATCATTTTTCATATATTATCCAGCATTACGTTGTTGACTATTGTACCATTGAATCGTCTTTTTCAGACCTTCTTCAAATGATATTCGGGATTTAAAACCGAACTCTCTTTCTGCCTTAGTTGTATCAAGTTTTCTCCTTGGTTGACCATCAGGTTTAGTTTTATCCCAGACAATCTTACCTTCAAATCCGGTAAGATCTCTTATTAATTCTGCTAGATTTTTAATAGAAATTTCATAAGATGATCCAATATTTACAGGTTCCGACTTTTTATATTTCTCTGTGGCCAAAACTATAGCATCAGCTGCATCTTCAACATATAAAAATTCTCTTGTCGGTTTTCCTGTCCCCCAAACAACAACCGATTTATCCCCTTTATTTTTTGCATCAATAAACTTCTTAATTAATGCCGGAATAACATGGGATGAGGAAGGATCAAAATTATCTCCGGGACCATAAAGATTAACCGGCATAAGATGAATTGCGTTAAATCCGTATTGCTGTCTGTATGCTTGAGCATGAACTAAAAGCATTTTTTTTGCCAATCCATACGGAGCATTTGTTTCTTCAGGATAACCATTCCATAAATCCTCTTCTTTAAAAGGAACGTTTGTTATTTTTGGATATTCACAAATTGTCCCCAATCCTACAAATTTTTGTACATTGGCTTTTCTTGCTTCTTCCATCAGTTGAACCCCCATAATAATATTATCGTAAAAAAGCTCACCTGGTTTTTCCTTGTTGTAACCAATTCCACCAACATTTCCAGCCAAATGAATAACGTAATCTATCCCTTTCACTGCTTTCTTACAGTTTTTCATAATTCTTAAATCAAGATTTTTTGATCTGGGAATTATAATATTATTCTGAAGGATTCCCATACCTAATAATTTATTTACTATGTGACTACCCAAAAATCCTGCTCCACCTGTAACCAATATTTTTTTATTCTGCCAAAACATGCTCATTTTAATATACTTTCTAACGAAAGACTGTAATTTTCACTTCGTTCAGATTATAAGAAATTTAACATAAAAATTCTACCAAGATTATGTAGTTTATGTAGCACCAAAATCAAACCGTTATCTGTATATCTATTTGTAATGTTATTATCAATTGCCAAGAGTTCTTTTGCAGCAGTTGAGGAAATATTATCTTGAGTTAATCTAAAACTGGATAAAGTTTTTTTTATTATAAGAGGCATTTGAATTCTTGCCAATTTTAGCCATAAATCATATTCCATAACGTAGTTTTTGGTTCCGGTAAACGGTCCAAATTGCTCATAAGCCTTTCTACTCAAAAATGTTGATGATTGGGTAATAAAATTAACAACAAGCAGTAAGGAACATTTGTTAATATTCAGCAGAATATTTTTATAATTGGTTACAAATCTAGCCATTATTTCACCATTTTTATCTACTATATCTCCATATCCTGTAACCCAGTGGGTTTCTTTTTTTTCTTTGAAATGCCTGCCAACCTCCAGCAAAGCGCCACTTTTATAAATGTCGTCTGCATTAATAAATGTGAGAATATCACCCGTTGTCTTTTTAAGACCTTTATTTATTGCATCTACCTGTCCTTTATCTTTTTTTGATTCCCATTTAAATAATTTTGGATATCTTTTTGCAAAATCTTTAATAATTTCTAGAGTTCCATCCGTTGAACCACCATCCTGAATAATAGTTTCCAAATTCATATAATGCTGGTCAACAATAGACTGCAAAGTATATCCAATATAATCTACTTTGTTATACGAGGGAATAACTATGGAAATCTTCGGTAAATCACTTGCTGCTTTTGTCACTTTTTATCCCTTTTAAACTATCATTTCTTATAAATTCTTCAAATTTCTTTTCCAGTTTTTTAGTTCTTACAAATGATATATAGACAAGCGGTATTACCAGCATAAACCCACCCAAAACAGCCAAATCAAAAGTTCTGGTAATAGAGATTGTCCTGGCAAAAGCACTAAAAATTTCCGGGAAAATAACTATAAAAATAGCTCCAATCCAGACAATAAGCCAAAGTAATATCTCCATACCATTTATCTCGCCTCTCCTGTAATGAAGATATGCAAAATAAATCATAATTAATGAAAATATTAAGGCAATAATTTGCAACCCTAAAATCATAGTTTTCTCCTCAAATCATTTAAATATTCGCCACTTTATAACATTACACAATATACTAAAAGCATCCATTATTGTTACTCCCTTGAATTTATCATAGTATACAGTTTCCACACTCACCTCACAATATTTAAGTTTCTTAACACCTGTTTTTATTACCATTTCAGTTTCTAATCCATATCCTGGGGATTCCCAATCTAGTTTTTTAAATGCTTCCTTAGTAAAAGCTCTATATCCACAAATTAAGTCAGAAATGTAAATTCCAAAAAGTAAATTCACCAAAACGGAAGCCATTTTATTACCTATAAATCTAACCATAGGCACTCCAAGTCTAAGATTTCTTGATCCAAATATTATATCGAATTTTCTCTCCTGCAAAGCATTTACAAATTTAGGTAAATCTTCAATCTTATGTTGACCATCTGAATCCATCATAATAACTGCATCTGCACCCATTAAAAAAGCTGCTTCACAGCCAGTTTTTAGAGCTGCACCTTTACCTAAATTAACCTTATGTATAAGGGTAGTAACTTGATGTTTTTTTGCAATATTATAAGTAGAGTCACTTGAACCATCATCAACAATAATAATTTGCAGTCCTACTGATTTTAAATGATCTAAAACCTTCCCTATTCTTCTACTCTCATTAAATGCTGGTATAACAATAAATATATTCATATTTTCTTTACAACTTTTCCACGTAACCATTTTTCAAAAGCTGCCACATATAGCTAAAAACTGTTATTACTAATATGCCAAAACCTATACTGCCAAATCGGTCAGCCCATGTTATTTGCCAAAAAAGATAAAAGAAAGTCATGAGAGTTAATAGAAAAAAACAAACTAAAAAAAGATATTTTCTATACACGGGGTTCATAGCTATAAAAAGGGTAATTCCAAAAATAATTGATTTAATTAATTCATCTCCATTTTTTATCATAAATCCAGATTCCAAATACCAAAACCCAAATATTGAAAATACTGACAAAACAATTCTAGTCAATAATCTTTTAATCATTTTTTACGCCTTCCGAGTACATACATTATTAAGATTAGATAGCTTACTGCGGCTATCCAAAATCCGTAATTTACAAATCTCTGCGGTTTAAATTCCAATCTAAAGTCAAAATCACCAGCTTCATTTATAAAATATGCATTTGCATACAAATTTGCAAGCATTTGTTCAGATGTAAAGTTTTTGTCTCTGCTAGAAATATTTAGTTGCCAACCCTTATTATAAGCCTCACTGAAAACTAAAAATATAGGTTTGGTTATATGAATCTTACCAGTATACAAAACAGGGCTTAATCTATTCATTTCCAAAATCTTACTACCTGCTTCATCAAAATAATTATTAGAGTTATTTTTTCTTAGAAAAATATCTTCATTAATTAGCTCTTTATAATAAAAAGTAACTTGATGATCTCCTTTTGAAAAATAATCACTTCCAAATTGAATCAATTGATTATCTCTTAAAATACCTGTTCCACTTTCCCTACCATCAATACTTATTTTAATCTTTTTCAAATTATTTTGATCTATATTTTTCTCATCTGGAAGAGTCAGGAAAACTTCATAATTTCCATCTTCAATTACTTCAAAATTAAAAACTTTTACCTCAGCAGCTTGTAAAGATTGGCTTTGGAAATTCCAGTTTTTGGAAATTAAATTATTTTCTATAAGTTTCTGATTTAAAAAGCTAGTAGTCTCTTTAATATTGTTATCCTTATCACCAAAAGTTTGAGAGATTGCATTTAAAATAACCGGGTGAATTTGGAAAATTGTGCTAGCTGTATTCCTACCAATATATAATAGTAATCTAGATGTTGATATATTATTAGAAAAGATTTGTTTTATACTTTCTCTATAGTTTTTAATCTTTTCCCAATCAATTTTTTTATTACTAACCGAAGAGTAAGCAATTTGTAATAAATTTTTTGTTGAAGTTATTATTTTATTATTAAGATTTTCAGCTTCTATTTCTCCATTTTGTCTTAAGATATTATTTGTTTCTACTAAGGGACTCAACCAAGTATCAACCATTTGAGGATTTTGAACCAACTGATTAATAACATTAAATAATGCGGACGAGGAAGACTCATTATATATAAATGATGATTTAGGGAAAATTAAACTTTCTTTAGAACTAAATTCTGCAAATATTTTTTTATCTTGCGGTGTAAGTAAATCTTCATTATTACTTAATTTCCAGGGCCAAAGTGAGGAAGATTCAGGAGGATAAACAAATTTTATATTATTGGAAAGATAAATTCTTTCTTTAAAATAGTTACGCGATAACTTATAAACCCTTAAATCCCCAGCCTTAAAAGATAAATTGAGAAATTTAAGTTTATTTAAAACTTCTTCTGTTTGAGAGGGATCAAAAACATCGCTTCCCTCCCACTTAACATCTTTATGTAAAACAATATATTTTACATTGAAATCTTGCAAAAATCTTAATATTTTATCATCATCAAGTTTATTAAATGAAAGATAAAAAGTAGTTAAAGTATCGTCAATTCTTTTGATATTAAATCCATGAGAAATGGATGGAAGGGATGTAAAAAATAAAGCGCTGGATTCCAAACCGCTATATCCATGTTCCCAGTTATAGGTAATTGCCTCATTTCTTGTTAATGGAAGGTGTAAGATTTTACCTTCTGCTTTTTCTAATCCTGAATCATATTTTATCCATTCATCAACCTCAATATAACTACCGGGCACTTTAACATATTCAGGTTTATCAATTTTGCCAAATATTTTTCCTTCGAACATCGGCCAGCAGAAAAAGGTAATTATTAAAATAATTACTGATAGTAAAAATAAGGAAATCTGCTTGTTCCACTTTTTTGCTGAAAACTCGCCTAGAAAGTATAAACCAATAACAAAAAGAATTGTGTTTACCAAAGGAAATAATACTCCAATTTTCTCAAAGGGATTTCTGAGAATCCCCAAGGAAAAAAAATGTTCCATACCAAAAATATAAACAAAGCCAAAAGGTGAGGATGCTCCCTTAGATAATAAAACAATAATCAGATAAATAAACGGCCACTTAGATAAACCTTTAAGTTTTATCGCTCTTATAAAGCCCACAAAAATAATAAAAACAAATACCCACGGTATTAACCTAACAACAATATTTAGATAACTTGCACCAAAATCTTGTTGATTAAAGAGATAGAACGGATTAATCATCTGGAGAGAATAAGGTAAAATTGCTTGTCTTGAGACATTTACCATTGAGGTAATTGTTTCCTCGTTGGTATGCTGCTGCGCAAGCAGACCGGGGGAAATATTAAAAATAGGCAGAAGCCACCAAATATTTGTTATCACCCAAAAAAGAAAACCTAACAAAAATCTAAAAATTATTTTCTTTGATGTCTGAAAATTTTGTAAAGGAAAAATAATCTCCGGGAAAGAGATAATGGCCAGTAGCAACCAAATTGTGAGGATGTATGCAATAGTACCAAAAGCATAAAGAGCAAACAGATTAGTAATTAGAAATATAAGCAGCCAGAAAGATTTCCCTGTCTTTATCCACTTAAGCCAAAATATCACTAAAAAGGGCAACGCAGCAACTAAGAAAAAAGTGCTGTGCACAAATCTATGCCAAACTTGAATCATCATATAAGGATTAAAAAGGTAAAATAACCCTCCAAAAATGGCATATTTTTTGGGTAAATCCTTAAATATAAATTGCAACAGAATATACATACCTATGCCCATTGAGGACAAGATCAAAAAGAAAAAGGTTGACTGTAACATTAAAGGATTAAATCCAGCACTTTGTAAAATTGAGAAAGCGAAATTAAATGGTAGAGCAATCAGTGCTTGTGGAACTGTTACGCCGGGAGCAGTTGCCTCCCACCAGATATATTTGGAAATTTCAAAAATTCTTTGGGGATTATATGTTTGTAAACCAACATCCCCTCCTCCATAAATGAATCCTTCCCTAAACCAGGAGAAAGTGAGAATTAACGCTATAAAAATAAATATTAAAAACGGGAAAGATTGAGTTTTTAATATTCTTTGCATATTTACTTTTTGACAATTTTGTATGCAACAAAAGAATAATCACAAATACCAGGAATGAGATAGTATATTGGAGTTATTAGGAAATTAATTAAATAAAGAATTCTTCTTAAATATGGATTAGTAATCTTATGAACTAACCCAACTGAGTGTTCATCAAGTAACCATCTAACTCCATATTTAATTATTTTATATCCTCTCTTTTCAAATTCTTTGGGATAAAAGTAGGATTTATGTTCTTGTAAAATATTTTCATCAAACATCGGCTGATATATCTTACCAATTGGGGTTGCAATAATCACCTCTCTCTTCGCGATTTTTTCCATTTTATTAACTAACTTCCATGCATCTTGTTTAGAAACATGTTCTAAAACATGGGAAGCTAAAACTATGTCAAAAGAGGAAGGAACAAATTTAACTTTTCTCACATCCATTATTAAGCATTTATCATACAAGTTTAATTTTTGTGCTTGTTTTATATAGGGTTTATATAAATCTATTCCTACAGTTTTGTCGAATTTTTTCAGTAAGCTAATCATTGCCATCACTTTACCTTGTCCGCATCCTAAATCTAAAATAGATTTAGAAGATCTATCTACTACCCATGGGAGGGGATCTACTAGGGTCATAAGTAACAGTTTAAATTTATTAAACAATTTTTTTACCACGTAATTTAATCCCGATACTACTCCTTCCCAATATCTGGTGAAAATATCAAATCTTAGTGTAACGAGAATTATAAGCGAATGAGAAATTAGATAAATGGGAAGCAGTAAGCAAAAAAACAACAAATTTTTTGGAAATTTTGAATGTTTACTCATAAAAATTATTTTATTTCTGGCAACTCTATATGCTCTCTGCTCACCAGTTACCCCTAACCACTCAAGCAGTGGATTAACAAAAGTAGTTTTGACTCCCTGGTGATAACTTTTTGCTTTAGAATAACAATATAATTTATAACCCGCTTGTCTTGCTCTTAATGAGAAATCCGAATCTTCATAAGGGATAAAGTAATCTTCATCATAATCTCCTATTTTTTCAAAAACCTCTTTTTTTACCATCCAGACACATCCGCACATTGGAACTTCTCGCAGTCCATCATACTGTCCCTGATCTACTTCTTTTACACCCCATGCCTTAATTCTGCCAGTTGTTAAATCAATATCATGTCCTGCCCCTTGTAAAAGGGCAGGTCTATCTTTATCATAAACCAGAGGTTGAACAATCCCCGTGCCGTGCTTTTTATTAAAAATCTGAACAATATACTTAATCATATCCTGATCAGCATATGCATCATCATCAGTAAAGAGTATATATTCCCCCCGGGTATTCAATAAACCCAAATTACGACCTCCTGCAGCGCCTAAATTTTTATTGCTTGTTATTAACTTTACAGTTGGGTATTTTTTAGGTAACCACTCAATCAGCGGATAATCGGAATCATTATCCACAACAATTATCTCCAAAGGTTGGTAAGTAGATTTTAGATATGAATTAATACATTCTATTAAATCTTTCTTTCGATCTTTGCTGATAATTACAACTGATACTAATCTACTTTTCATTTATGTCTTTTATGCAAAGGAGACCGGCTCCTAATCTTGGAAAAAAGTAAATTACTGGAGACAATAAATACGCTGTAAGTGTATAAAGAGCAAAATGGAGTTTATTTTTAGTTCTAGCCAAGCCAAACTCAGACCAAATAGGCAAAAAACCAATTCCAAATACTTTGTAACCCCTAGATTGAAAGTCTCCTTTGACCCAGCCTGACTGGTGAATTTGATGAGGATTATCTCCTAGAAATTCCTGTGGCTGTTTCATAAACCCTTTCGGAGTTCCTACTATTACTTTATTTATTGCCAATTTTTCAATTTCATTTAAAACTTTTTCCCCTTTATTTTTTTGGATATGCTCAATTACTTGTGAAAAAAAAACTACATCATATTTTTTAGATGACTTTCCCAAACTGCGGACTGAAGTAAGAACATCCCCCTTAATTAATTTTTGGTATATCTTTTTACTCTTTGCCCTATTTAAACTGTCTTCATAGATATCTATTCCTACGATCTGCCAATTTTTCCCCTGGCTTAGCACTGCCATTAAACTTCCATCGCCACAACCTAAATCTAGAATAGTATTTGGATTGCCTATATGATGCCTTAAGATCCACATATAGGAAAATGGAGTAACAATTTTGAGTCTGTCTAGAATTCTCATATTTTTGGCAAAGGTATATAGTTTTCTGATTTTAATGGATAGAAATATCCTACAATACTACCCCATGTTAGCTCAAAAAATTTACCTTTTTGATTAAATCTGATTGAATCTATTAGATAATACGCAAGTATTAAAGGTAAAAAGATTGAGAATGTAAATATATTTCCATGCCTTCGCATAAATAAAACTCTGTTTCTCCCTAAAAGATACGCTCTTGTTAAGACTCTCGGACGCCAAATATTAGGATCTTTTGACTGATCATGATAACAAACAGCACTTGGTGTATACCAGGTAATAAATCCTTCCTTTTTTGCTCTTAAACAATAATCCGGATCAAAGTAACATAAGAACCAATCATCTACCCCACCAATTTTATTAACAACCTGTCTTTTAAATAACATCACTGTTCCGGAATTTTGAACTTCTCGCTCTTCTAAAAAATCCTTCTTCGGACCCCATCCCACTTTTACTCTACCTGTGATTAAATTTATATTTGCTCCGGCCTGATTTACCCAATTTTTATCAGACAAATATAAAATCATAGGAGTAACAATCCCAATTTTTGGATTCGAATCAGCAGCCTCAACCAATTTTGTGATCATATTTCTATCAACTAAAACATCAGAATCTATATATAAAATACTATTCTTTTTATTTGCGTAAGCAAAACCCAAATTATAACAACCAGTTTGACCAATATTTTTTCTACCGGCATCAATCCACCTAACCCATCTAAACTTTTTCTTTCCTTCAAGTAAAGTATCTATTGATCCGTTAACAACAACTATCACCTCCAATTTAAAGTACGTAGATTTTTTTAATGAATTTAAAAGGGGAAATACTTTTTTCTTATCATTAAAACTTGGAATAATTGCAGAAACACCAACTATTTTTTTATCATTCATATAACGAGTTATTCTAGCATGCGGGCAAGTATTTGACGAGATCTATATTCCCAAGAAAACTCTTTTGAAACTAATTTTTCAGCATCATTTTTAATCTTTTTATATAACTTTTTATCTGAAAGCAGTTGCAAAATTGCAGTAGCAAAAGCGCTTATATCTCCAATTCTTACTTTAATCATTCCTTTAGAATAATAATGTTTATATGATTTAAGGTTAAACCCCACAACAGGTAGTCCAAAAGCCATGGCTTCAAGAGCCGACATGCCACCGGAATCATAAAATGAAGGATGAACCACAACTCTGCTTTGAGAAAATATCTTATATTTTTCTTCTCCGTCAAATAAGTAACCCTTTAAAATTATATTATTTGCCATCTTGGCACTCTTAACTTTTAACTTTATATTGCTCATCAAAGGTCCATCTCCAATCATTACCAATTTTGCATCATTTTTTCTTTGCACAACTTTTTCCCAGATATCTATTAACTCAATCACTCCTTTTTGAGGATGAAACCTACCTTGAAAAACTGCATCATAAATTTTTGGTTCTTTTTTAAATTTTTCTTTCCATTTTTTTATTTCTTCAAAGTCAACTGCTCCCAAAACCACTAAAACTTTACTCTTCTTATTTAATTTACTAAATTTTTTCTTTTCATTATCATTATTAACAAGTACAAAATTAGCAAAATTATTAATTATTGGCTTGATGGGAAATTGAATTAACCAATAAATTAGCGCACTTAGTCTATATCTTGAACTTCTTTTTCCTTCGGAAAAACCAACAAAGGGATTTGGTGCACTCTGATACCAAGCAGCAATCCATTTAATTTTTGGAAATCGCAACTTTAAAATAAACGAGGGTAAAGAATCCATCCAAAATTCAGATGAGGAATAAATAATAGTTGATTGTGTATTTTCCAATTTCAATGAAAACCCAATTTTTATTCCCTCAATTATTCTGGCAAAATAGTTTATAAAAAATCCAAATTTTTTCCATGGATTCATTTTAGAAATTATAAACTTGACATTAGAAAATACCAATTGTTGCCTTTGGCACATTTGGTATCCTTCTTCCCATAAATAAATTTTAACCAAAAAATTTTTTGACCAGTGTCTTGCAAATTCTATAAAGATCCTATCGCTACCGGAAATTCCTTTCCCGTGTGCTCCTAATGAGAAGATATATATATTTTGATGCGCCATAATATGGTAACTCCAACAAGAAGTATTATACTAAATATTGAAAGTTTTGAACCAATATCGGCAATAACTTGAGGCATAAAAACAATTGCGTACTTAGTATCTTTATCATCTACCCTCCATAAATTTGCATATCCATTTACCACAAAATGATCCTGTTCTGAAACGAAAGCCTGCTTAAGAAGTTTAAGGTCTTCAAAGAATCCATTATTCAATACCTCTTTATCCACACCCAAAAGTACTTTCCACTCAGTATTATAGTTCTGACTTAGGATAAGATATGCCGGTTGTCCATTTAATTTAATCCAGTATTTAGTGGCAGAAACTTTTTCGGAATCTGTAATTTTTGCCTCTAACGAATTTGTTAGTAACCTTAAATTTTTACTTTGATTTTGGGAAGTTACAATAAAACCATGCTCATTCAATAAATCATGTTTTTGTGCTACTTTTTCAAATAAATCTTCGAAATTTTTTGTTTCATCTAAAGAGGTAAGTAAACCAAACTCTGGCGGAAAGTTTTGATTAATTGGCTTATATACACGCAAGTTGCCAAAATTTCCAACCATATTAAACTTATTAATTTGCTCCTTTTGACCGATATCATACCAAACCCCTTTTAACTCAATCTTCCCAACAGATGATAAAGACTCATGTAGGGGATGGGCCAATACTTCCATGAGCTCAATTCTAGAAAAATCTGTATCAATACTACCTTCTGTTGATGCTCCCAAAGGAATAAAAACTTCAGTCCAAGTATTTGCCTTCAAGAAGTAATCATCCTCTGTCTTACCGTACCAACGTGGACGCGATCCTTTTGTATCTGTTAGAGCAAAATCTAAATTCGCTGGAACATCTACCCTTACTATAATATGCAAATATCTAACCTCAGTTAAATCTCCATCAGCGCCGCTTAATGGACATTGAATCCAGGCAGGATTAATTCCATTAAAGCTAGATTGTCTATCCTGACACACCTCTTTACTGACATTATTTATTTCTAAGGGAGTATAGATAGTATCTGTTAGATACTTTTCATGGAGGCCCTCTGAAGGAGAAATATTTATCGCGTCTCCCCTTGCCACTAAATATTTTGCCCTAAACAGATTTAAGGAGTCTGATATATCTTTTCTTCCAATATAATTTCTGATATTTTTCATAAAGTCATAATAAAAGGGAAAGTCGTTTGGACTACTGGATATTGGCGGAGGGTTAAGAATATAGATTATTGGATCTATTCCTTGATATTTAGTTTTATTCCATTGATAAAATGATCCGTCACCTACCCAAAGAGGCGTCATAAACAATCGATAGCTTTCTTTATTATTTATATTTAACCAGTTACTTAACTCCTGATAATATTTAGGTACATCTATACCAGGAGTGGTATTTGGAAAGGAAACAACCTTTCCTGTCCACATGGGCCAAGCATAAATACCACAAATTAAAATAACAGTTAAAGATATTCCCAAAAATCTAAATTTATTAAATCTAAGACTATTAAAAAAATAGACTAGACCAGTTGCAAAAATAGGAGAATAAGCCAAAGTATAGACTAAACCAAATTTTTCATATGGGTTACGGAAAGACTGTAAAAATGTAATATGTTTAAAAACATAAACAAAAAACCATCCAATTGGAGGATTTGCTCCTAAAGAAATCGCAAGCCCTAAAATGAAAAGTATTATAAAAAATCTAAAACCACTCAATTCTTTTATCTTAAAAATAAAAAAAACTCCCATGATTAAAAAAAGAGGAATTAAAAAACTAATAAGCTGAAAGATAAAAGTTGAATAAATTGTACTAAAAGCAGAGGAATCAAAAAAATATGTTCTTTGTAGTAATCTAATGAGCACAAGAGGTGTAAAGTTCTTACTAACTCCCATAAGAGTTCCAAGGTTCTCTGTAAAACCTTCTACCTTACCAGAATAAATCTTGCTCGCTGAAGTTAAAGTAGGTAAAAACCACCAAGCTTGACTGAAAAACCACGAAATTAAGGAGAAGATATAAAAAATAAAGCCAGATAGAATTATTTTGGGACTACTGATATTTATAATAATCCAATAAATAAAAGCTATTGTTAATACCGTCCAATAAGTAATTACAAAAGTGGTAATTCCAAAAGCGTCTGTAAAAACCACCGAAGCCAAAGTTAGATAGACTAAATAAATTAACTTACCTTTTAAACCCTTTAAAAAAAACAGGAGTGCGAGCGGCAGTAGAGCAAAAGAGAAAAATTGAGAATTTATACCACGGCCCCAAATTTGACTCAAGCTGAAAGGGTTTAGTATATAAAAGATGGCTGCAACAAAAGCAATAATATTTCTTAGATAAGCCTTTTCTAAAAAAATAAAAACTAAAAAATAAACCGATACTACCCCAACAAAAATAAGTATAAAATAAGTTAGTGCTTGAAGAATATAATTTGGTATTTTTAGACTTTCATACAAAAAACTAATCAAAAAAACTGAAGTAATTTTAGGAAGCCACTGTATAGTAGGAAAGCCTCCATCATAATCCCACCACATCAGTTTTGACAGTTTAAGTGTTTTTAATGGATCATAAAACGACAATCCTTCTTCCCCACCGCCCACTATCAAGCCGTTACGAAACCAAATTGAGATAAGTAATAAGGGGATTAATATTAATAAAATAATGTGTAATTTTGAGGAACTAGACATTCTTTGAAGAGTATATTATAGTTTCCTTAATTGAGCAATACAACCATTTTACAGTATGAAAAATCAAATAAAAGAAAAGCCATTAATACTTTTTGCTTATATATTTAAAGAGCTCAATCTGCCTCATATATTAAAATATTTGCTTTTTATTATATTAAAAAATAAAAATATTCCAATTAGATCGCAAATTAAATTATCTAGTGCCAAAGTCGACTTAAACATAGGCAATTTTATTGATTACTGGATATATGTTGACGAATCTTATGAAGAGAAATGGTTAATAGAAGCACAGAAATTAGTTAAAGATAGAGTATTTATAGACGTCGGTTCACATATTGGAGTCTATCCTTTAAGTCTTTATAAAGATGCAAGTTTCATATATTCGTTTGAACCAGAAGAAAAAAATTATAAAAGACTACTACACAATTTAAAAATCAATGAAATAAAAAATGTCATGGCAATGCGTAAAGCAGTGTTTTATGAAGATAGAAAGATAGTGAAATTGTACATTAGCAATCATGATAGTGGTTGGCATTCATTATCAATACAATATTCTGATAATATCCAAAAAGTAAAATCCGTATCTTTGGATAACTTTGTAAATCAAAATAAGATAAAAGATATTAGCTTAATCAAAATAGATGTTGAAGGTGGAGAGTATGATGTCATACAAGGTGCAAAAAACACTCTAAAAAAATTTCACCCAAGCCTCTTAATTGAATTTAACAAGCCTTTTTCAATGTTGGGAGGACATAAATTAATTGAAATATACAAATTAATCATCGATAATCATTATCTATGCTTTAGATTAAGAAATAGGAACCTCATCCAAATAAATGACTTAGATATGGAGAGGATTTATAACGAAAACTTATTGTTTATTTATCATGAATAAAAAAAGTATATATTTCTTTATTGGAACAATAGCAGAATTAATTAAGCTTGCCCCTGTTATTAAGGAATTAAAGAAAAGAAATATAAAATTTAAAATCATTACCTCCGGGCAAAATCCAATTAATTTTAACGAATTAAAAAATTATACAGGAATAATAAAAGCAGATATAGCATTAAAAGAAAAATTTGCTAAATCTTCAATGTTGCTGTTTTTAGTCTGGACTTTGAGGGCAGTTGTTGAAAGTATCCTAGTTTTAAGAAAAGAGTTTAAGGGATTAAATAAAAATAATTCATATTTTATTGTACATGGTGACACTGTTTCATCTACCGTAGGTGCATTGATCGCAAAATTCTATGGTCTTAAGCTGGTCCATATAGAGTCGGGCTTGAGATCCTACTATTTTTTGGAGCCTTTTCCGGAAGAAATTTGCCGGTACATCAATATGAAACTATCAGATATCCTCTTTTGTCCAAATGAGTGGGCTGTTAATAATATAAAAAATTTTAAAGGAGACAAGGTTAATACCAAACATAATACCTTAATTGAAAGTTTCCGCTGGGCAATGAATAAAACCAAAAAGATAAATTATCATAGGAAATTTAAAAAGTACTATATTATTTATATCCGCCGTCAGGAACATCTCTATTTTCAAAAAAAGTGGACCAAAGAAATTATCAATACAGTTTTAAGCAATGCTCCTATTAATCTGCATTGTTTATTTTCCCTCCACTTTCTAAACAAGGATCTTTTGCCAAAAAATCTCACGCGAAATAGACAAAATAAATTAATCACGATCGGGAAACTGCCCTATGTCAACTTTATGAAACTCATGAGCCAAGCAGAATTTATAGCTACAGATGGCTGCACCAACCAGGAGGAAACCTCTTATATGGGGCTGCCACTGCTCGCCTTAAGGAATAGAACGGAAAGAATAGAAGGTTTAGGAGAAAATGTGGTAATAAGTAAAGGGGATAAAAATATCATCAAAAATTTTCTAAAAAATTATGAACAATTCAGGAAAAAAACTGTTCAGATGAAAGAAAGACCTTCAAAAATTATAGTTGATTACTTACTAAAGAATTAATTTGCGGCTTTATCTACTAATTTAACTATTTTTTCTTGATCACTTACCGAGAGACTTGCATAAAGTGGTAGACAGAGAATAGTGTTAGAGATTTGGGTTGAATTTGGCAAATTAGAGGATGGATATTTTATAAAAGGGAACTCATTACAAAGAGGGTAAAAATATTTTCTAGCTCTTATTCCGTTTTTAAGTAAGACTTTATATACACGGTCTCTAACCTGTTGACTTGAAAAGCAAATCGGGAAATAGGGATATGTATAACCGGTAAGTGCACTATTTAATTTTTGCAGTCTGAATTGGTTGTTTGAAAAAGCCGATAAATATCTGTTGTAAATCTCTTTCCTAATCAGAATCTGCTTATCAAATTCCTCTAAGACACATAAACCCATTATGGCTTCCAATTCATTCATTTTTGCATTAGTGCCAGCAAGAACTACTTCATCGTAATATTTAATACCATGATTCCGCAAAAGATCAATAATTCGATAGATCTCTTTATTTCCAGTAATTACAGCTCCACCTTCTGCTGTATGAAAAACCTTAGCTGCGTGAAAGCTTAAAGTGCTTATATCACCCCAAGAAAGTATTGATTTACCTTTATATTCAATCCCAAAAGCATGTGCCGCATCATAGATAACTTTGAGATTATATTTTTTTGCCAGTTTTTCAATTTCCTCAACATTACAAGGGTTACCAAAAACATGAACAGCTAAGATTGCACTAGTATTTTTGCTGATCTTTTTCTCAATTTCTTTAGGATTAATATTAAAAGTATCAGCATCTATGTCGGCAAAGACCGGTTTTAATCCTTCCCAAATTAGAGCATTGGTTGTCGCGGGAAAAGTGAAAGGAGTGGTAATAACCTCTCCTTTTAATTCCATGGCTTTAAAGGCTAGCTGCATAGCAATAGTCCCATTGCTAACAGCTAATAAATTTTTTACTCCAAGATATTTTTCCAGTTCTTTTTCTAACTTAAGAGTGAACTCTCCTTTGTTAGTTACCCAATTATTTGCCCAAATTTTTCTTAAATATTTTATGTATTTATTAATTGGAGGCAGAGTTGTTTTTGTTACATTGATCATTGTTAATACCCTTTATAATTTTCACAATCATATTATCTATTGCACGCTATGTAAAGAAGTTTCCGTTTGATATAATCGCTCTGCGATTACATCGTTCACTTCTTATAACTTGAACGTTATAATCCAAATTAAATATATTGATCAAATGAAGACAAACATCAAACACATACACAACTCTCAAGAAGTACTGAAATACTGGAACGAAGATCAAGTTGAATCCATGTACGATAAAAATCTACTTGATCTGGAGATAAGATTAATAAGGGATAGGATTACCCAAAATTCTAAAATTTTAGATGCAGGGTGCGGGGAAGGGGAAGGAACACTGGAGTATTCAAAAATCCCAGGAGTCAAAATTCATGCAGTTGATTTTTCTGAAACCAGGCTAAAAAAAGCTGCTAAAAGATTATCCAGATACAGTAATGTCAGTTTAAAAAAAGTTGACTTCTTAGGAACTTATTCGCTAGATAAAAATTATGACTTTATTATTTCACAAAGATTTCTGATTAATCTTATGGGGTGGAAATTACAACGGAAGGTTTTGCTGGACTTCAAATCTATGTTAAAGCGGGATGGGAAATTAGTCATGATAGAAGGTAGCATAGAAGGAGTCGAAACACTAAACAAATTTAGAGCAGCATTTGGATTAAACCCTATCCCTGTCAAATGGCATAATCTATTTTTTAATGATAAAACTATGATCAATTTTATGAAGAAAAATAATTTTATATTTGTTGAGGAAGATGGTCTAGGCGAATATTTTATGCTTACGCGGGGACTCCGACCATATTTCGAGAAAGAGCTTAACTGGAATTCAAAGTTCAATAAAATTGCAAGTTCTCCTAAGATAAAAGGTATTCTAAAACTGGGCCCGGTTTGTTCTAGACTAAAACTCTGGGTATTTAAAAAAGCTTAAAAATTCCAGCGGCTCTTTTCAAACTATAAAAATAAATAGCTGCCATGCTAACTTTAATGATAAGAAAAAGCAGATATAATGGTAGTTTTGAAAGAAGCGTTCGCCATTTCCCTTTCTCAACAAAAATCCAAAATAAACGATAAAAAGGGTCATACTGTTTTTTAACTATATCATTATAAATTTTCAGATTTTTCTTTTTCCATTTTTCCTTATAGACTTCACTACCTCTACTGTAAATTGTTTTTTTTGTTGTAAAATCCCAAAAGTTTAAGTTTTCTTCATGATGATAAACATAATCTTCTATGTAATCAAACTTAGCACCCATTAATCTTAGTTGATTAGTTAAATCCCAGTCTCCTGGCCCCGCATTTAGTAAGGGATCATACTGTCTCTCTGTTTGCCAAAAAGTATTCTTTTTGATAATTCGTGCCGCAGCTACTACTGAATCCCTATAAAAATTTTCTTCAAAATTTCTGATACTATTTAATAAATACCCCCGAGCTACAATTTTATAAGGAACATACCAAGCATCTACATCTCTTTTTACAAAACTTAATTTCACAAAATTTTCTATAAGATTAGGACTTAATTCAATATCATGATCTAATATAAATATATAACTACCTCTGGCAATTTTTGCCCCTAAATTGACCTGGTTACAAGTTTGGGGTGGGTTACCGCCTACCTCTATCACCTTCGCCCCATACTTTTTTGCCAATTTCCTTACTTTCTCTCCTCCATTATTATCAGCTATAATTACCTCATAAAGACTCTTTAAGCATGTCTGAATATCTATGCTTTTTAATGCAATCTCTAAGATATTATAAGAGGCATGATAAGTTGGGATTATTATTGAAACAATAGGTTTTATCATTTAGTAGAAGTTTTTCTTGCCTTTACAAAAATTGATACCCCTGATTTCAAAGGAAATAGATTATTAAGCTTATCGAATAGATTAACAAAACTAAAAATGAACCGAACAGGCCAAGATTGCTTATTATTTCTAAATTTATTCATTCCAGAAGATAGTGTTTTAGGTAATTTGCCGGCGTAAAAAAGAATCGCAATTAAGTTAACTATATAGTGATTAAAGGGCAAACACCAGGAAGTTAAAGACTGGCAAATCTCAACTTTAAAACCTGTTTTATCCACCATTTTTTCTATATTGTCCGTCCGATACAGTATGTCATGTTGACTCCAAATCCCCGACCAAAATCCACTCTTTATATGAGTATTAAAAAAATGCTGCAAAATCCAATTAATTGGGTCCCACAAAAAAGGATAATCAATATTACAAGTAGTCAAGGTAAGGATCCCACCAGGTTTTAATACGCGGTAAGCCTCATTAAGAGTTGTCCTTTCATCTTGTACATGCTCTATAACTTCACTCATCACAATTTTATCAAATGTTTTGTTTGAAAATGGTAGCTTAGAAGCATCTGCATAAATTAGTTTAACTTTACTATCGGAAATGAATTTCTTGGCATCATCAAGTGCCATCTGCACATTATCAATGCCAACAAGATGAAGTTTAATCCCCAAACGATTCAACAAACTAAGATAGTACCCATTTCCACAACCTATTTCTAATACATTATCTCCATCTTTAAGCTCCAATCCCTCCAATATTCTTCTAGCTCTCCTCTTAAGTGCCATATCTCCTACACTTGATAAAATTGTATCTGTATTAACTTTTAAAAGCGAAGCTTGCAAGCTTTCAAACTTGTTTGTATGCTTTGATAATTGTTTCAACATTTTTTTCAGAGTATCTCCTTTCTGCAAATTCTCGGCATTTTTTTGCAAGACCATTCAATTCATCTCTATTATTATAATAATATTCTATAGCTTGTTTAATATTTTCTGAATTTATATCAATTAGTTTACCAACATTACTATCCAACGCTTGTCCAATAGCACCACGATTTGATCCAATAACCGGAGTACCACAAGCTAAGGATTCCAGTATTACTCTTCCAAATCCTTCTTCGTGAATAGAAGGAACGATTAGTAAATCTGCTCCGCTATAATATAGCGGAAGTTTAGCTTGACCTATTAATCCAATAAACTCTACATTTTTTAGATTGATCGCTAAATCTTTAGCTTCATCTTCAATCGGGCCACTTCCAATAATCTTTAAATTTATCTTTTTATCCCAAATCTTTGCTGCACACAACAATTCTCTTATTCCTTTTTCCCAAACTAATCTACCCACAAATAATACTACAAATTCTCCATTCCATCCTAGAGTTCTTTTAGCGTTTGTAGTCTTTCTAAAGTTTTCAAGATCGATCCAATATGTAAAGTTATCTACTCTTTTTGGTGCAATGCCCAAGGATATAATTTCATCAGCTGATATTTTTGATAAACCCAAGCAATATGAAGAAGTGCTAAAAATCCACTTAACAAATCTTCTGTAAATTCCTTTTTTGGGAAAATGATATATGCTATGTGTTGAAACAATGATTTTTTTGTTAAAAACTTTTGCCCAAAATACTCCGACAAATCCAGCAACTATTCCATGAGCATTTATGAGGTCAGGTCTTTTTAAAATCAATATAACAGGTGTTACAAAAAATAATCCCGGGAAAAGATATAGAAACTCCAATAAAGGATAGGAGATAAGTTTATAAAATAAACCAGGAAACCAGGGTATTCTTATTATCGTTAATCCATGATCTTTTTCATAAAATTTTGAATTGCTTTTGGTAGTTAAAGGTTGATAAGTCAATACAGAAACTCCCCATCCCCGTTTTATCAAAGCAGTAATTAAATCAGTTAAATGAGTTTCAATTCCACCTATATTTGGAGAAAAGTGTGTGGTTATTTGTAGTACCTTCATAGTTACAATTTTCTAATCCTTCCCCAAAAATAACCTAATCCTCCTGCTATCAATTCTATCGCAAGCATGTACATAAGCGCTAAAGAAAGAATTGGATTGAATGCTATCTTTTTCCAGCTTTTATAGAAAACTGGTCTTAAAAAATAGATAGTCTTTGGTCCAATAAATGAAATCTTTTGCTTGGATAGATACCGATGAGCACGAAGAGCATAGTAAAATTTCTTTCTAGCTAACTTGAAAAGTGAATCAATTCTCTCATAATGATAAATTTTCGCAGAAATTCTATCAATTTTATGTCCTAATTTTTTTACTGTATCCGGCAAATCCCAATCTTCAGGCCCCGTGATTGTTTCATCATAACCCCCTATCTTTAAAAAAAATTCTTTCTTAAAAAATCTTGCTGCATCTGTTAATGTATCCCCTTCCAAATTGTAAAAAGATCGCTCATAAGCTTTAACTTTTTCCCAAAATGTTTTTGCTATAGACTGCTCAGGTATTACTAATGCTCCCACTCTATTATCTTTTTGCATCAACTCCACGCATGCCTTCACAACATTTCTTGTCAATTCCATGTCAGCATCCAAGATTAACACATATTCCCCTCTAGCAATCTTTACTCCATAATTTCTTTGAGCACTCCTTTCCGGACCAGCATTAAATATTTTAACTCTCATTTTTTTAGCAATCTTTAAAGTATCATCAGTAGAATCATTATCAACCAAAATTGTTTCTATATTTTTATACGTTTGTTTTTTTATAGATTGTAAGAGTTTGCCTAAAACTTTCTCTTCATTCCTTGTAGTAATAACTAGCGACACAAGCTTATTCATAAAGTTTTGATAAATACTATCATATTTTGAAAAACTTAATAATCTGTTACTATGGCTTTTGATGAATATTACTAAAACTACCTCTTCATACCGATTTCAGCTGATAAAATCTGCTTACAAAAAGTGGTTGAAACAAGGAGATAGAGTGTTAGATATCGGCTGTGGCAATGGAATTATTACCAAACTACTGATTGATAATTTCTCCTTGGAGATGATAGCCTGCGATGTAAATAATTACTTGATTTATAATCTACCCTTTATAAAAATTGAAAACGGCAAAATACCAAAATTTAAAAAAAGGTTTAATGCCGCCCTCTTAAATGATGTACTTCATCACATACCAAAGGAGGATCAGGAAAAACTTATTCTGCAATCTATTCAAATTGCCAAAAAAGTAATGATATTTGAATTCAAACCGACTATGTTAGGAAAATTGGCAGATATTATCCTTAACAAATTTCATTATGGAACCCTCAACACACCATTAACTTTAAGAAACATCAAGGAGTGGCAAGGGCTTTTTAAAAAATTGCAATTAACATATCAGGTGGTTGAGGTAAAAAGACCATTTTGGTATCCCTTCTCTCATATTGCATTTCTTCTAGAAAGAAAGTAACCTCTATTATCAGAATGTCTCTATCTTACCTGCTTATTCCACTTATCATTATTACTCTTAGCCTCTTAGCTTTTTATCCTGCATTTAACTTGAGCTTGTTTGGAGATGATTGGATGACTTTTTGGAGATATTTACAATATCTTGGACCTAAATCCTCAGGAGAGTGGAGCCACTTATCATACTTTCTAACATCATATGGACCACAGGATATTATCATGGGACTGCTGCAGAAAATCTATGGCTTTAATTCTTTAAATTATCAAATAACCTCTTATATCTTAAGATTAATTGCCAGTTTATCATTATATCCAGTGGCTTGGTATCTTACCAAAGACAAACTGGCAGCATTTTTTGCAGTGACTTTTTTCTCCATCACCGCCATAGGTTTGGAAACAACTGATTGGGTTTTTAACATGCCTTCATATATAGCCATAACTTTTTTAAATCTTTTCTTTTATTTTGATCTAAGATTAACGAGGGAACAAAATGTTCGATTATTAATTCCTACAGGAATATTTTTCTTAGCCGCTATCTTATCACAACCTATTCGAATGCATGGAGTATTACCTTTCATTTTAATGATGGAATTATTTTGGCTTTTGCAAAATTATTCTTACGGAAAACTAAAGCAAATGTCAATCCGGTCAGGTTGTCTACTTTCCTTATTCCTGTTTATATTCTTTGTACTTAGTAAAAGTCCTGTTGTTACGGGGGGAGGACTTTTTACCGATGGGGTAAGGGCCATATCAGAATTGATTAATAAAGGTAATACAAATTTCTTACTTAACCCTATCATCACAATAGGCAGTCTATTCGTACCATCTATAGCATCAACTCAACCATTTCTTTTATTGCTTGGCACAAGCATATTAATTGTTTGGTTTTTGTTATTTATAAAGTTCAGAAAGAACAAAGAGGCAAAAACTGCCTTATTATTTTCTTTTGGATGGTTAATTTTTTCATATTTAATTGCTTGGTTTAGATCACCTCAATCTATCTTGTTTACAACTCACAGATATTTGATTGTATCAGCAGTTGGTGTTTCATTATTTTTTGCAACCATAATAAGTCTTGGCAAAAACTATAAAAGCCGAGTGATTTTATCCTCTTTGGTAACACTTATGATTTTATTCAATATAATTTCCACTCATAAATATCTACAAAATAAGCTCCTTTCTCATAGCCGAGATATAACTGACAAGATCTGGACCCAAATGCCTTACATAAAAGAAGTTGGTAAAGATAACAAACCTTTAGTCTTTTATTTTGAAGGTGATAGTACTAATGTAGATATACTTCACGATGTGATAACTTTTGGGTTTCCACCACATATGGCACTCCTTTATGGGATAACCGAAGAAAACCGAACCCCTATACCTATGAGCGACTTCAGAGAAGTGGTATCCGCTGTCACAGACGGTAAGTCTTTTGCTCCTTACAGTCATCCTCTAAAAGCAATAGCAGTAGACAGAGTCTATGCTTTTCAACTTCAGGGTAAAGATAATTTAATAAATATTACGGATATTGCGAGAGAGAAACTAAGACAATTAAAATAATGGCGGATTTTGCAGCTTACACAAAAGTTATTCTTCTATTCTCATCCCTTTCCATATCAGGAATCGTCATCTTAAGAAGATTTATAGAAAATAATCGTCCTCAATTAATAATACCTGCAGGAGTAATATTTGGGATTGGACTTTTTATTTTTTTGATAAATTTACTGGCACATATTATTAAAGGAATCCCCGGTTTTTATATCAGTTTATTGATTCAAATAGCTTTTGCTTTGTGGGTACATTTTAAGTTTCCGGTTCAAAAATTTGATTACCCTAGAGGGAGACTTCTTACATACTGGTTATTATCTCTTTTGTTATGGACAATATTACTTTACCAAATAACCGCTCATTCTTGGATAGATGGGGCTGATTCAACTATTTATTATTCTTTGGCAGCAAGATTTATAAGAGGGGATTATCCTATCCACTTTCCTTCACAACCAGATTATGTTGCTTATAACCATATAGGAGGACCCCAGCTTATTGGAGCAGCAAAATCTTTAACAAATGCTCCGTATTATTTCCTTCATGCTTTTTTGGCATTAATTACCCTATTATCAATTAGCCAAATATTAACCTGGCTATTTACAAAAAAGGTTAATAATCTTATTAGTTTCTTTCTGATCTCTCTCCCCCCTATTGCAGGAATAATTACTTTAGGCAGTTTCATGCTCGTCTATCCGGTAAATTTACAATTTCCCCAATTTCAAAATGGTTTTTTTGAATGGTTAAGAAATCTTCCCACATTAACCAGTTCATTTGAAACATATGGCGCACCTACCAGTCTGGATGGACTAGTTCTTTTTCTGCACCGATTTCTTGCAACATCGCTGTTTATTTCCATTTTAGTACCTTTGTTATTCCCCAAAGGCAAATCTAGCGCAATTGTTTTAGTTATTTTATGTGCATCAATAGGTCTGGTTGATGAATCCGTTTTTCTGGTAACTATTTTCCCGGTTTTAATCTTGGCTTTCTTTACTATTTTTAAAAAATCTATCAAACTCTGGGCTATATTTTCTTTACTAATCTTCTTATTAGTTGCAATCCAGGGAGGCATTATCACTGAGAGTTTATTAAATAGATATGGCGAAAGTAAAAGCATATTATACTTCCCTAAAGATGGGGTTATGGCTACTGAAAAATATAGAAGTTATCGTTTATTTCAGCAAGAAACAAGGATATTTGATAATAAAAATTACCTACCGTTTAAATGGTTACATCCCGCAATCTACTTACAGATTCTTGCCTTGCTCTTCATTGCATTAAAATTTTCGAAAAATTCTTACACAGAGCCTGAAAAAAAATTGCTGCTCTGGATACTTTTTTTATCTTCTTTAGTATCGTTTATCGCCTACCACGTTATTGTACCAAAAGGCTATACTCATCCTAACGGGAATAGATTTTTAACACTTTCTTTCTATCTTTCCGGCTTAGGAATTGCTTATTTTATTAGTTGGTTTTTCGAAACAAAACTTAAAAATATATTGTTCTCTTTTATAATCAAAGGGCTAATTGTTTGGATATTAATAACATCTATAATTCCTCCTTTATCACAATTTTTCCCAAGAAAAAAAGATAACTTTTTAAAAATTGAAGTTCAGGAACCAAATTTTATCTATAAGTGGATTGAAGAAAATATTGACAAAGATAAAAGGATTCTCTCGCTAGTTGGTACAAATCCTGTATCAGTATCTAACCTAGAACTAGCCAGAGAAGCTGGGGCGCTTACACCAATTTGGGCGCCAAACATAAGGGTTCATGATAGTTTTGATACAGGTCCTACCTACTTTGATTTTTACTATACTTTAAATCCTGAAATGTTTAAAATTCTTGGGGTTAATTATATTTTAACCAGTGAGCAGTATCGTATTAGTTTACCCAGAACAAGACAAATTGATCTTTCAAATCCATATCTTTTTATGCCGATTTTTTCTACCCCAGATAATAATATTATAATTTATGAAGTACAAACCAAGTATTCGGAAGAAGGGACAAATTTTGATGGTACCTTTACTCAGCTACAAGAAATAGCACCCAAAGAAGGAGCTTTTTATATTGACTACCCACCTAATATTACAGAAAATATATTTAGAGCTTTACGACTACTTTTAAATGATAGAGAGATTTATTATAACCCTGCAGGGGCGTTTTACAATCAACGTATTGATATAGATCTAAGGGATGTAAGATCGTACACTAAAGAAATAATCAATGAAAACTATTTAAAAAACAAAAAATATGATTTCTTATTGTTGGGAGCTAATGTTGATCCAGAAACATTTTGCCACTGCCAAGCAAAACTTCTATGGAAGGGACTCGGAAACGGAGTTAAATTCTGGAAAACCCGGTAGAAGTTGTTTGAAAACAATAAATAAAGTATCATCAGGATGTGCTGATTCTATATTTTATTCTTATAATTTTACTTTCCGCTTTCACCTTTTGGAGAAGTTTTCATTTGGCTTTATTTGGAGATGACTGGCTGGCTTTTTGGAGATATCTTCAACATCTTGGACCAAAATCTTCGGGTGAATGGAATCATTTAACTTACTTTTTAACTCCTTACGGTGCACAGGATATTATGATGGGAGTTCTACAAAAAATAATTGGCTATTCTTCAACTTGGTATTATGTTAGCTCTTACATCTTAAGACTCCTGGCAGCTTTTTCACTGTATCCACTAGTATATTATTTAACTAGAAGTAAGCTTTCCGCATTCTTCGCTGTTCTTTTTTTCTCAGTTACTATAACAGGATTTGATACTACTAACTGGTCATCTAATATGACCTCCTATATTACAATTGCCTTATTTAATTTATTCCTTTATTTTTTCATAAAAGAACGCGATGATAACAAACCTATTTCTTTAATTATTTCCGCAATTCTTTATTATTTCGCCTATATTACAACTCCCATTAGAATGCATGGGTCCATACCTCTTATTTTTTTATTAGAATTATTCTGGGTTTTGCAAAAAAGAGATTCTAAAACTATTAAAAAAGCTATATTGAGACTTTTATTGATAATTGCTGTATTTATATTCATCAAGTTTACAGGTCAATCATTAGGTCCTTCAAATGAACCAGCAGAAAGATTAGTTTTGGGATTAAAAACATCATTAGAATTAATTAGTCAAGGTAAAATAGCCTTTCTCTCTTACCCAGTAATTATATTAGGAAGTATACTAATTCCTGATTTTATATTGCCATCAATCGGACGTAACCCTATACTGTTTCTAACAGGGGTATGTATTTTAGCGACTGTATTTTTTTTAATAATCAAGTTTTTTAAAAGAACAAATATATCTACCGTTCTTTTTCTAGGACTTACATGGTCACTTCTTTCATTCTTTTTTGCTTGGTGGAGAGATCCAACAATCATATTCCCAACAATCTCCAGATATTTAATTGTCTCTGTACAGGGAATATCAATTATGCTTGCAACGTTGATTAGTATATCTAAAGAGAAGGGTAGACAAATATCAATTTTTACTTTTCTCTGTATTATTCTTATAGTTCATATAATTGCTACAAGGATTTATACTAATTACTTATTAAATAGCCATGGTCAAGAGAATAGTAATAAAATCTGGTCTTCTATTCCATATGTTCCTGAAATAGGTAAAAAGAAAGAACCAATAATATTTTATTTTGAAGGAGATCCTGGCACTGAAAATATAATTCATGACACCATAACATTTGGATTTCCCCCTCATATGGCTTTGCTTTATAATTTAAGAGAGGGGGATGCAGATCTTCCAGTTGCTGTTAGTAATTGGCAGGATATTGTATCTGCAGTAACCACTGGTAACACACTAAAGGCTTGGGGTTACAAAACAGATTCTCTCCCTGCAGAAAATGTATATGCTTTCTATCTTAAAGATAAAGACAATTTAGTTAATATTACAGATATAGCAAGAAACAAACTTAAGGAAATTTCAAATAATAAATGAACTATCTTATTTTTTCGGCAATTTTTATTATAAGCTTATTAACACTTTTACCTTCATTCAACCTGGCAATTTATGGAGACACTTGGCTCTCTTTTTGGAGATATATTCAACATCTTGGACCTAAATCTTCTGGTGAATGGAATAACTTAACTTTTCTCCTCACACCTTATGGCGCACAGGAAATTTTAGTCGGAAATTTACAGAAAATTTTTGGATATGAATCTATGTATTACTATATTTTATCATTTTTCTTAAGAATCCTTGCTGCTTTCTCCTTTTACCCATTAGTTTTTTATTTGACAAAAAATAAATTCGCAACTTTTTTTGCAGTACTATTTTTTTCAGTTACCACGATTGGATTGGATACAACAGATTGGGTATACAATATGACAAGTTATATTACAATTGCGCTATTCAATCTTTTTCTTTTTCTTTTTTTAAGAAGCAGAGAAAAGAAAAATTTTAAAATCTTTTCTCTGGCATGTTTTCTATATTACCTCTCATATATCATCGCTCCTGTAAGAATGCACGGATCAATACTGTTGATTTTCCTATTAGAATTTTTATGGGTTTTGCAAAAAAGAAACTCAGAAACTGTTAAAAAAACTTTTTTTAGATTGCTTGCTATTGTTGCTATATTTCTATTTATTAGATTTTCAGGACAAACCATGGGTCCTTCAACTGAACCAATAGAAAGATTTACCCAAGGAATAAATATAGCTACACAACTACTTACTCAAGGCAGATTTGACTTTCTATTTTACCCCATACTTATGCTAGGTAGCCTGATAGTTCCAGATTTTATATTACCTAACTCACAAGTTTCGTCCTGGATTAATTTATTTTTTATCTTACTACCATTTTTCTTACTTTATTTAGTAATATCTTTTTTTCTAATAAAAGAAATTACTTATAACCAGTTTAAGAATTTTAAAAAGATTGCGATATTAGGATTAACCTGGACAATTATTGTTGCAATAATTCATGCAACAAATCTTAATACTTTTTCTGACAGTCGTAATATTGTACTGCTTCTAGTTGGGGGTTATATATTAATACTCACTTTTTCTTTTATAATAAAATTCTACAGACAAACAATTATCTCAGGAGGGCTTTTTTTAGGACTAGTATGGTCTATACTTTCATTCTTTTTTGCCTGGTGGTACTTACCAATAAGCATATTCCCAACAACGTATAGGTACTTTATTGTTTCAGCACAAGGTATATCTATCCTCCTTGCAGTATTAATTAGTTTAGGCAAAGAAAAAAAACATCAACTAACACTTTTAACTCTATTTTCTTTGTTACTAATAGTTAATATTATATCCATCCGTATTTATTTAAATTTTTTACTAAATAGTCATGGGCAAGAAGTCAGTAATAAAATTTGGTCCTCTCTCCCTTCTGTCCCTGAAATAGGTAAGAGTAAAGAACCAATAATATTTTACTTTGAAGGAGATCCGGGTACTGAAAATATAATTCATGATGTTCTATATTTTGGGCTTCCGCCTCACATTGCCCTACTTTATAACTTGAGAGAGGAAAATGGAAGTCTTCCAATTCCTATGACTAAATGGGAAGAACTGATCTCTGCCATAACTGATGGGAGAACAATGCCTCTCTATGGTCAACCTGTGCATCCTATTCCTGTGAATAAGATTTATGCTTTCTATTTAAAAGTATCACCATTAACGTTAATCAATGTTACTGTTCTTGCCAGAGAGAAACTTACACAAATAAAGTCACAAAGTGAGTCAAAATAACTTTATTTCTTTTTTGCCAAGACTATCATCGAACATCCTTTTGAAATTAGATTTTTAAAAAAGGCGTATTGTATAAGGTATATTGGAAACCAAATGAATTCTATTTTATTAAGATAGTTCGCAACCAACGGTATATCCCAAGCGTTAATGAACGAACTTTTTTTAGTCTGTTTTTCTTTATCTAAAGTTCTTTCTGATGTTTTATTAATTAATTTAGTATAAAGTCTTCTCAAAATCCAGAAAAAAGGATATGTATAATCGTAGGAGATAATATGTACCAATCCAGCTCTTTTTAACTTATTTTTTAAGTCCTCCTCCGAATATCTTCTTACATGACCATAAAAATCATCATCCCATCTCCACTCATTGTGATTGCTTGGACCCGCAATAACTAAAAATCCACTATCTTCTAAAAGTGAATATGCTTTCTGTAAGGCGGAAATATCATCATCAAGGTGTTCCAATATGTCAAACATTAGAATTGTATTATATTTACCATATGTATTTGATAAGGATATTTTTTCAACCTTTACTTCTTTGTATCCTTTTAAATTTTCTTGAGTTACACTTACAGCTTTAGGTGAATAATCAATTGCTTTTCCACTCCATCCACGCTTTGCCAAATGTTTCGAGACATAACCATTTCCACAAGCTATATCCAGAAAAGGATCTTTTAGCTTATATTTTTTGACTAGCTTATCTAATAATAATAATGAGTACTTATTAAGAGGTTGAAAATTCGCCATATCTTTAAATTAATGTTGAAAATTAAGTTTGTTGAGTAATTTATCTTTTATATCTATAACCCTTTTATCTTGTAACTTAAATGCATAAAAATGATTGGTATCATAGAAATGATTTTGATAAGAGAATCCTTTTATGCCATTACGCAACATTGAATCTTCTAATAATCCCTCGTTATTCCAAAATATTTCAGGTTTCAAACCATTTCTAAAATTTAAATTCTTATTCCAAAGCATCCAACTTTTAAATCCACCAAGTATAGTGTTATCATAATAATAGCCTCTTGTATTATCTTCTTTAAAATCGAAATAGAAAAGCGAAGGTTGATCCGACGGTAAATTATTTAAATTGTTTAACAGCTGACCTCGCATAAATTGTTTGTCTTCGTTCCCAAAACCATTATAGAGTTGATAATAGAAAAAATTTTCAACTTCACTTATATTAAGATTTATGAAAAAGATTAACAAGAAAAAGGGAGTAAAAGAAATCACTCTTAAATATTGATGATTTTTAAGAAAATGGTAATTTTTTGATACCATAAGTGAAAATAAAGTTCCCAAGAATAAACTCATCAACATGGCAGGAATTGTCAAATAGCGATGAGCTCCGATGAAGACTTCTGAAGTTGCTGCACCCACCCAAGTCAGTAAAATATATAAAAAGGCAAAAAACGGTCCAACAAACAGACCCATTAGTGAATGTTGATTGTTTTTCAACCAATATCCAAAACTTACAAGGGCAAATGCCAGAATATAAAATCCTATTAAGGCCTGCGTTATCGATTCTCTACTAAGTAAGTGGTCAACAAAATGACTAGCAAGCACATACAAGAATATACTGAAAATAAAAGTCAATATAGAAATTTGCAGAATAACTTTATGCGGTTTTTTGAAAATAAATACTGCTGTAAAGAAAGTAAGCACAAATAAAATTGGTGTCGGTCCAGTTAAAAGATAATCTATAAACGATGGAAAGCTTTCAATACTGGCAATTCCGAAAAATTTTGCTGTGTCTGAAGGAAGGATTATACTACCCAAAGCGATAAAGGGTGTAAGTAATAAATTCCAGTTACCTTCATAAATTCTTTTTATTATTTCAGATCCATTTCTCAATATAAAATCCAAAAAAACTATTGGTCTAACAATAAAAATGATCAGCAAGGGCAATATTAATACTGACAATCTCTTAACAATCAATCTTTTTGTTTGACTTCCCAGTCTTTTAATCAATAAGAAAAATTCAGTAATGATAATAAACAATGGCAAAGGATACATTCTTTCAGTTGACCAAAAAAGCGTTAAAAACAAAAGAATCAAAGCAAAAAATAACCAAACCAAACCAGTAATTTTTTTTCTAATAATATTCCAATAAACTAAACCAAAAACTTCCATTAAAAAAATTGCCATATAGTCATTACTCGTAACAACCGTATACATTGTTCCTACAGCCGAATAAGAAAATCCAAATAAAATGGTTGATACAAATGCAACTAAAACACTACCTGTAATTGCAAAAAAAACCGGAAAACTTGCAATAGTTGCAAGAATTTTAAAAAAATGACTCGTTAGCTGGTATTTTTCGAAATCAAGACCAAAAAATTCATTTTGTACTCCAATGTAGTATATCTGGTGTGTATAAACCCCACCCTGAGTACCACTGTTTGTTAAATTATGTATAAATTGTGAAGGATTATATGGATTTTGTGTTTTATAAATTGAAAGAAATCCCCAATCTACATCAGAAAAACCATAATTTAAGTGAGGCTTTAAAATTAAAAGTTGTGATATTGTTATAAAAGTTATTAAAATAACTAAAATCAAGAAATTCTTTGGATTCACAATTAAATTTAAGTATAGACATTTATCAATTTCACTGCAATATAACCATCAACTTCTATGATATATTAAATACCAGCTATGAGGACAGATCTATATGCTGATTTGTTTAATTTAGAAGATAAACATTGGTGGCATGTTTCAAAAAGAAGAATTGTAACAACATTTATAAAAATTTATGCCAAAACAAATAATTTAAAAATTCTAGATATTGGTTGCGGTACTGGGAAAAATTTAGACCAGTTTAAAGAATTTGGACAAATTTTTGGATTGGATAGCTCAAAAGATGCACTTACCTTTTGTAAAAAAAGGGGTCTTAATAACCTCACTCTAGGAAGGGCGGAAAAAACTCCTTATAAAGCTGATTTTTTTGATATTATTACTATTCTTGATGTATTAGAACATACTGATGATGATAAAACTATCAAGGAGATAAAGAGAATTCTTAAAACTGGTGGAATATTAATAGCAACAGTACCGGCCTTTGACTGGCTATGGAGTAGATGGGATAAAATACTCCACCACCGACGTCGCTACACCGCTGCACGGTTAAACAGATTACTTATTAGACATAAATTTAAAATTTTAAAGATATCTTATATGTATTCATTTTTAGTATTACCTGCTCTTATTATAAGAACTATTAAATCATTTCTTTCTAAACAATATTATCCTTCAGATTTTAAGCTCTCTTTTCCTCTTTTAAATCTTCTTTTAGAACAGCTGGCAAATATTGAATCTTTTCTTATTAAGAAATATTACTTACCTTTTGGTTTATCAATTATTGTCGTAGCACAAAAAAATGACTAACGAAAAAATATTCTTATCCATTATTATCCCCCTCTATAATGAAGAAAAACGGCTAATAACGCTTCCTGAAATATATTGTTATCTAAACAAACAAAGATTTAGTTGGGAAATTATTTTGGTAAATGATGGCAGCAAAGACAATACAAAAAAGACAGCAACTAATATGATCAGAGCTAATTCCTTTAAGAATGTTCAGTTAATCTCTTATAAACAGAATAAAGGCAAAGGCTTTGCTATCAAAAATGGCATGCTAAAAGCTAAAGGAGAACACCGATTATTTATTGATATTGATCTTTCAACACCAATTGAGGAATTTAATAAATTTCTGCCTTTTATTAAAAAATTTGACATAGTAATTGGATCAAGAAAAAGAAAAGGTGCTAAACTAATTAAGCGTCAATCTAAATTGAGAGAGAGATTAGGAAAAGAATTTACCAGGTTATCTCAAAATATCCTAGGCATAAAAGTTACAGATTTTACATGTGGATTTAAGTGTTTTTCTGCCATATCTGCCAAAAAAATTTTCTCAATGCAAAATATTGAAGGATGGGGATTCGATGCCGAAGTTCTTTTTCTTGCTCAAAAATTAAGCTTCTCCATCAAAGAAGTTGCCGTAGTCTGGAAAAACGACAGCGAAACAAAAGTAAGATTACCAAAAGATATAATTGTTTCCCTTTTTGAATTATTTAAAATTCGTTATTATGCTCTTAAAAATCTCTATACTGAATTTCCTGCAAATTCTTAATCCATTCAATAATAATTGGTAGTTCTTTTTCTAAGTCTTTTTGTGGCTTCCATCCAAGAATTTTTCTCGCCCTTCCAGACGAAGGAACTCTTCTTTTAATATCATGTTTAAATGGAGAAATAAACTTTGTCTTAAAAGGTTTATTAAAACCGCATAATTGAAAAATAAGTTTTGCTAAATTGACAATCTTTATCTCTTTTTCCGATCCAATATTAAAATCATTATTTTTTGCTTTAGGATTTTCAAGAGATAAGATTATTCCTCTTGCTATATCGGAAACATGCGTGAAGCATCTTGTCTGTTTACCATCCCCCAATAATTCAACCGGGTACTGCCCTGATAGAATTTTTTTGATCAAATCAGGAATAACATGAGCATACCCTATCTCCATTTCTGGTTTTTCATTTAAGCCGTATGCATTAAATGGTCTTATTATTGTATAATCCAATCCAAATTCCTCATGAAAGGCATGGCAATACCACTCACCTATCAATTTTGAAAATCCATAAGCACTTACTGGTGACAGAATTTTCAATAAATAACTCTCCTTACTTGGAAATTTTTTTGTTGATTCAAAAACCATCGATGATGATAAATAGATTATTCTCTTTACTCTGCGAGCAACAGCTGCTTCGAAAACCGAAGAATACATTTTGTTATTTTCTGAAAGAATGGTTGCAGGGTATTTATGAAAATATCCAATTCCCCCAATCTTCGCAGCCAAATGTATACAAAAATCTATACCATCAAAAGCTCTTAAAGTTGCTTTTTTATCTGTCAAGTCTATTTTAAAAAATTCACACTCAGAGGGAATTGAAGAATCTTTTTTAGAAAGATCATCTATAACTCTTACTCTGTATCTTCTCTCTAGAAGCTGTTTTACTAACTCACCGCCAATAAACCCTGCTCCACCTGTCACCAAAATTAAAGGACTTTTTCTCATCTATATATTTATGCAGCTTTCATTTCCAATGAAGATAATTTTCTTACCGAAGGTAATTTTATTGCGCCATTTGTTTTTTTGTTTTTACCCCTCAGCTCTTTACTTACATATTCCTTAAGATAAAATAAAATTTTGCCTGTATTAAAAATATTCCAGATATCCGAAATCAAACAATCCTCCGATACAAAATTTCTTATATAATTAAAATCTAATTTTTTGAAAGCATCATGATTAACACCTATAATTAATATGTCTGCTCCTCTTAATGTTTCCTCCAGTGTTTGAGAATCTATCAGTGGATCATGAATAAAAACTGAAGCTCCCTCTGCTGTAAAATATCTTTGTAACTTAGGGCAAAGAGAAAATCTGATATCATCACTATTTTTTTTAAAAGCAAGTCCTAAAATAGCCACTTTTTTCTTATGAAGATTTTTTATATCAGACTTAATTCTTCCAAGAATATAGCCAGGTATATTTTCATTTAACCTCCACGCTGCTGTTACAAGCTCCATATAGGGACTTTTGTCCAGTAGAAAAAAACCATCTTTAACTAAACATGGACCTGCTGTAAATCCTGGAGACTTTAAACCGCCACGTTTATAGTCATTATTTACTAAATTTAAAACTTCATAAATATCACAGCCATAATTTTCTGCAATCATCATAAACTCGTTGCCAATTGCAAAATCAATATATCTGTACATATTACAGAATAATTTTGCAAGTTCAGCTGATTTAGGCTCAGAAAAGATAATTTTGGGTGCAATTTTTTCAAAAACTTCTGCTGCTTTTTGAGCGCTTTTTTTATCTATAGATCCGATAATTTGAGGGATTTGCGTTAACTCTTCGATCGATTTACCCTCAGCTATACGTTCCGGACAATAAGCAAGAAATAAACTTTCTCCAATAATCATTTTTGTCCGTTCTTCAAGTTGTCTGGCAAATTGTTCAGTTGCTCCAGGAGAAACCGTACTTCTTAATATAATTAAATGGCCCATCTTTATAAATGGTGCCATTGCAATAATAAGCTCTTCAAGTTGGGAAAAATTAGGACTGTATGTATCATCAATCGGAGTTCCCAAAGTAAGAATGATTATTTGATTCTCAGAAACAACTCTTGCTAGATGCTGTTGAGAAAAAATTTGAAATTTTGTACCACTATATTTTTCAAGTAATGGTTGCGCTCCTTGTTCAAAAAACGGCATTATTTTATGCTTAAGTAAAGAGATTCTATAAGAATCTAAATCTATACCTGTAACTTGAAATCCTCTATCAGCTAGAACTAGAGCAAGTGGCAATCCAACTCTTCCCACACCAAAAATTGCAACCTTATTATCAGTCATGAGTAAAGCGATCCTACTAAAATAGAAAACTTTTTGCAACCACTAGTATTGACAATAATTTTTATATAGGATATCCTGCCAGGTAATTGATATGAGAAACAAAAAATTAGTCAGTATTATTCTTACCTCATATAATGAAGAAAAAAATATTGGTCGCACAATAAAAGATTGTAAAGTTTTAAGAAAAAAATTCCCGATAGAAATTATTGTTGTTGACGCTGCATCAATTGATAAAACTGTAGAAATTGCAAGGAGATTGAAGGTGGATAAAATATTGCGTTTTCCTTTTAAAAGAGGTAAGGGTGCAGATTTTTGGGCAGGGGGATTGGTGGCAACAGGAAATATAATAATACAAATAGATACTGACCATCAGTTTCAACCAAATGAAATTCCCCTTTTTGTTATGGCGCTAGAAAATGGGGCTGATGTTGTAATCGGTACAAGATTTGATGGTGGAAAAATTGAAAAAAATTCTATTACATTTCGAAATCTCCTAGGAAATTGGATCATGTCAACTGCTACATCACTTGTATGTGGCAGAAAAATTACAGATGTTATGGCAGGATTCAAAGGATTTAAAAAGGACGCGTTCCTTGCACTGGATTTGAAAGAAAAACACTTTGAATATGAAGCCGAGGTTGTTAGTAAATCTTGTAGAATGGGCATGAATCTCGTACAGATTCCAATAACATATACAAAAAGACGTGGCGGAAACTCTGGAATAAGAGCAATAAGGGATGGATTAAACGTTTTAAAGGCAGTTGCAAAAGTTTACTTTTCGCACCTTCCGATATATTCTGATTTGAAAAACTAGGTTATCTTTCTGTTAAACTTTTATTCAGTTTTTTCAAAACTTCATCTTTGCTTTTACTGGAAAAATACCAATCTATTGTCTTATGTAATCCATCCATAAATTTGACTTTAGGCTCCCAACCTAATAATTTCTTTGCTAAGGAATTATCAGCTACCCTATTCATCGGTCCGGTAGGCATATTTGGCAATAACTTAATCTTTGCGTTATGTCCCGTATATTTTAATACTTCATAAACTGCATCAATTACCCTAATTCTCTCCATCGTACCTAAATTTATGGCTGCACCATCATCAATTTTTTCTGCAGCCAGAATAACCCCACTTATAATATCCGAAACAAAAGTCCAATTCCTTATTTGCTTTCCGTTACCCCATACCTCAAATGGATTTTGACCTATAAATGCTTTCGCAATCATGGCAATAACTGCATGATCTTCTTTTCCTCTCGGACCATAAACTGTAAAAAACCTACATGAAGCAGCTTTTAATCCATATTCTTTTTGATATGCCTGCAAAGTTAGTTCTGCCATTAGTTTTGCATATCCGTACATATTATCTGCATCATATGGAGGCCCTGCCGACTTTTCTGTCAAATAAAATCTTTTCTTGGGATTTTCTTGTAAGTATTTTGGGTATATACAGCCGGATGAGGCAAAAATAACCTTTTCAACTCCAGATTTAAGTGCTTCCCAAAATACAATGCTATCAACCAAAAAGTTTGATGCAGGACCGGCTTGATGTAAATCAATATAACCTCTACCACCATGATCTCCTGCAAAATGTATAACTAAACTCACTCCTTTTAGAGATTTTTTTACTATTTTTTGATCTCTTAAATCTCCCTTTATAAACTCTATACTTTTATTTTTTAAAAGGTCTTTTAGATTCTGCTCTTTACCTGAAGATAAATCATCAACAACTCTTACTGTTACTCCCATAGAAACCAATCTATCAACCAGATTGGATCCAATAAAAGATGCGCCCCCTGTAACTAATACTTTTTTACTCTTCCAGTTATATTTCATAAAGCGTTGAATATACTAACAATAAGAAACTATACTTGTAAACACTTACTTGCCAATTACTTCTTTTAAAAGATTCAGACTTTTTTTTGCAGAATTATCCCATGAAAATTTTTTACTCCAGGAAATAGCATTTTTGCTTAATCGTTTATACTTTTTCTTATCTTCTATTAACTTCAAAATGTTCTCTGCTAAATTATCTGTTGTGTTTTCAGAACAGATAATACCAGTTATCTCATCTCTTATAGAATCACGAAGTCCAGGAACATCAAAACCAACTGTCGGTAAACCCATAGAGGCTGCCTCAATGACCACTAAACCCCAACCCTCACGAATTGAAGGATTGATTGAAATATAAGCTTTTGATAAAAGCTCAAATTTTTTCTGTTCAGAAACAAATCCCCAAAATTTTATTTTCCTTTCAATCCCTAACACTTTACCTTGTAATTTTAATTTCTTTAGATATCTTGAGTCAGACTTCCCTACAACCCAAAACTGCCAATTCTTTTCTTTTTTATAAATTAAAGCAAAAGTTTTTAAAACCTCTTCAACTCCTTTATCTTTACTTAAAGCACCTAAAAAAATTAAAGTTTTTTTAAATTCCTTTTTAGGAAATCCTACTAACTTTGGGGCATTTAATCCATTATTAATTACACTAATCTGACTCTCAGAAATACCCCAATTAATTAAATCTTTTTTTGTAGATTCAGAAACTGTCATAAAAGGAGTTTGTTTATAAAATAACTTGAAAATTAGTGGTTCTAAAATAATACCCAATGTTGAAGGAATAAGATTAAAGGGTTTTGGCCAGGGATTTAACTTCCATACTTCTTTTGTAGCTTCATGAATAAAACCAAGTTTTTTTGTCTTTATGTATAAAGGAGTAAAAAAAGGAATACCATGAAATTGATCAACAACTAAATCAAATTTAGGATGTTTTCTGAAAAAATACCATTTAAAAGCTTCTATCTGTACTCCAAAAACCTGATTACCCTGGCGAATAATATTCACCCCATCAATCGTTTCCTCTTTTTTAGCCCCTTTATAAAACGAGGTGAAAAGTATTACTTTATGTCCAGCTTTAACCCACCTTTTTGCATGCTCAAAGGTTGAGATTTCAGCTCCCCCGGCATTTGGATGTTTTGGTCCTCTCCATGAAAATATTAGAATATTCATTCAATTCTAATTATTAAAATTCTCCTTTTCTTACATTCATAAATATTATCCAATATTAACTCTAAAATTTAGCTGCGGGTCGTATTTCCATTTTCGTTTATTACTATCTGCATAATAGTTCAATATTTTAAGTCTATAGAAAACAGCCAAGGTATCTATCATCATCGCCAATGCAATTTTCAAAAATCTTTTGTTAGCAATAGATGACGCTCCCCCAAATTCTAGCTTAATGTCCACGGGAGCTTCAAAAATCCTCTTAAAACCTAGGGCATTTGCAACAGCCAAAATCTCTACATCAAAAGCAAATTTCTTAACTAATAATCTTGGTAATACTTTATCTATCACTTTTCTCCTAAAAAATTTCATACCTACTTGTGTATCTCTTATTTTTAAACCGAATAAAATAAGTACCAATATTTGATATCCAAATGATAAAATTTTCCTTTGCCATGGATATTCAACTTTTGATACGTTATGCCTTTTTGATCCTACCATTATATCTGCTTTATACCATTCAAAATGTTCAAGAAGCATTGCCAAACCATTTGGATTTAAATCCATACCTGAATCTATAAATCCAACTACATCTCCTCTGCTTTTGGCCATACCAAATCTAAGTGCAAACCCTTTACCTTTATTAGTTTCATAACCAATAACTTTTATCTGGGAATATTTTTTTGCAAACCTTGAAGCATTTTCAAAAGTTTTGTCTACTCTACCATCAACTACACAAATAAGTTCTGTTGGATATCTAAGTTTACCCAATACTGAATTTATTCTCTTTAAATCCTTAACAATAGTTTTTTCTTTTTTATACGCTGGAACTATTACTGATATTAAATTTGTTTCTTGGTAAGACCCATTTCTCATATGTTGAGTATATAAGCAGACTCGCCAGGAGTAAAGCTGTGACAACATTAGATTCTAAAATTACCGTATAAATATTATCATGTATAAACCAAATCAATAAAATCTGTGCAACGGAAGCAATAAATGGTAAAATTGCGACTTTTGTCTTATTCTGTGAAAGATTAAAGCTTATCAAAAGAGATGATAGAGTAAAAAGAGTCATAAAAATTCCAAACCAAATAAGTAAACCTGAGGCTTGAATATAAGCACTACCATATAGAAGATTTATTGCGAATTTTGGAATAAAATAATAAATCATTATTATAAAAAGAGAAATTGCCATTGTTGAAAGAAAACTGTACAAAAAAATATTTTTATATCCCTCTCCTCTTGAAAATCTGTGAGAAACAATTGGAAACATTACAGCCCCAACAGGTCCAGTGCTAAAAAAGATAATTTTTCCAAGAGTTGATAAAGATGCATAAATACCTGCATCATAAGAAGAAAAAAAATGTCTGACTAAAATTAGATCAGAGGTATAAAGAGATGTTGTCGCAAAAGATTGCAATAATACTAGGAATGTAAAAAAAATCATACTTTTTAATATTTTCGGCTTAGTAGGATTATTTTTAGCTTTAATATTCAAATAAGCACAAGTTAAATACCACCCAATTGCTGTTGACAAGACCAACCCTGTCATTGCTCCTAAAATATGAAATCCCAAATATACAAGTGAAACACCAAAGATTAATTTTAAAAAATTTTCTATCATAGTAGTTACTAACATTTCTTTAAACTTTAATAATCCTTGTAAAATTGCTCTGTTTATTATTGTAGCAAGTGAAAATAGAAAAGAGATATCAATTAATATTAAATAAATCAATTTATTAATATGTAGAAACGATGAGATTATAGGCGCAGTTAAAATAATAGCAATAAAAAAAATAATTGATACTTGAAATGTTTTAATTCTCAACCAGCTAACCAAATTTCTTTTATCTTCTTCACTTGTAGTTGCTGATATATACTTTATTACCGATAGACTCATCGCAACAGGAATAATTCCCAGCAATCCACTGATAGATATTAAAGAGACTAGTTCTCCATAATTGGATGGCCCAAGTAATCTACCCATAAACAGATGATAAAAATAGTTAATAAAATTCACGCTATTACTTCCTAAAATCATAATTACACTACCTGAGAAAAGCGGATTACTCAATGTATTTTTGATGTATTTTTTCATGCTACCCAATACCCTCTAAAAAATAGCAGTGATTCAATTGCTAAACATAATCCAAAAGAAATAATTACAATAAACTTAATAATCAGATTCAACCTTGTGAACAAAATTGCTGAAACTAAAAATGAAGGAAACAATACGAGAACATACCTGGGCGTTGAAGAAAAACTACCTTGAATAGTCGGAATCATAAAGCCAAATAATGCAAAAACTAAATAGGAAAATCTTACTTTTTTGAAAAAACCTATTATTGGTAACAGAAAAAATAAAATACCGCTTAAAAACTCAAGCAGGATTGTTTGATATAAAGAATTATGCATATTAGTGGTAAGTAACATTTTTGTATACCTAAAATAGACCTGTGGCAGCAATATTATTCCGGTTTGGTGCTGCTGGCCAACGATAACTTGCAAATTATAGAAGGCTAAAGGATCTCCTACAGTAATAAACTGATATAGCATATAAAAAATTAGTCCAGATGGAATTAATAAAATCCAAAACCATTTTTTAAACTTCTCTTTTTGTTGATAAGCTTCAATCAAAAAGCTAAAAAAAAGCAAAATGCCAAATATCCTCGTTGCACTGGCTAATCCACCAAATATTCCAGCAAGTATCCAATTTTTTTTTCTTGCACTTAAAAAGGCCAGTAGGGTTAATAATAAAAATAATGATTCACTGTATAAGGCTCCAAAATAAAAAGAGGTTGGAAAAATAAGAAGCATAATTATAGTTAAAAGGGCAATCTTTCTGGAAAAATCAATAATAATTAATTTATATAAAACCAGAAGGGATAGAAAAAAAGAAATATTCGATACCAAAAGCCCAACAATAGTTGAATTAATAATGTTAAGAAATATATTTGAATGAAAAATAAATGGTTTAGCTAAAATAGAAATCAATAGGGGATATAGCGGGAAAAAAGCTTGTTCTAAGGGTTTATACCCATTCATCGCGATTGCAAGATAATGCTCTCCGTCAAAATTTGCCCAGGAAAAAAGTTGGGGAGCTATTGAAAAATTAGCAGGACCTCCTCCAAGAAATCTGTCAATATTTCCCAGTGTAATATACTTTATTCCATACAAAAGCGTTATGCACAGTATAAACTTCCATAATATAAACAGAAAAAGAATTTTGAAAGCGTCTGATCTAAAATTTATATATCTGTTTTTCATAAAAATTGTGAAATATATTATATGTTATTGATAACTTCGTAATAGGCTTGTTTAGTTTCTCTAGCTACTTTTTCCCAGGAAAAGTTTAATGATCTTTTTAATCCCAAGTCAGATAATTTTTTTTGCAATGATTTATTTATTAATACTTCCTGTATTGTATTAACAAATTGAGAGATGTTATTTGGATCAAAATAAACAGCAGCATCACCACCTACCTCACGTAAACTTCCAGCATTAGAAGCAATTACAGGAATACCACAGGAAAATGCCTGAAGAATAGGTAAACCAAAACCCTCGTAAATAGATGGCTGTATATATACTGTTGATAAATTATAAAACCCAATTAATTCTTCCTTATCCAAACTTCCAGGCCTTATTATTTTAGTTTCTAATTTATATTGTTTTATTAATCTATTTACCTCTTTTAGACTCTTAAGTTCTGAATGATCTATATTTTCAACATTCTTTAAGAAAACTCCTCCTATCAATGCTAATTTTAATTCTTTAAATTCAGATTTTTGAATTAGTTTAAAAAAACCATTTATTAAAAAAGGTAAATTCTTAACCCAATTTGCATCTCCAACATATAATAAAAATGTTTCTGGTAATTGATATTTTCTTTTAATTTGAATATATTTTGTATCAGGGAATCTTTTAAAATCTTTATCTGCTGCAAGAGGAATATAGAATACCTTCTGATTTTTTAGATTGAGTTTTCTGATTAAATCTTCACTGGAAGTTTTGGAATCAGTAATTACTGCCTCTATATTTCTCAAAGCTATTTTTTGCATGAAAAAATTTACTTTTCCTTTCATACCCACAGGATAATGTAGAGGGTAAATTAGCGGTATAACATCATGAATAGTGACAATTGTTTTATACTTTTTATTTATAGGTAGCGTATGAAAATAAAAATCGAACCAGGGATAGTGAACTATGTCTACATTTTTAATATCTGATAATTTAGTAAATTCGAGAATTTCTAACTCTCTATCTTTCTTTAAACAATTTAATAAGTTCTCAGTATAATATCCTATACCTCTTAATTTATGTCCGGTTTTAAGTGGAGATATGTTAATCGCTACTTTCATAATACCTCCATAATTTTATATAGCTTTCCGGAAATCTTAAAGATGAAAAAAACGCAAAAATAAAACCCGGAAAGCCATCTACATATCCCCTATGTCTAATATATGCCTTTATAAACCAAAATATTGGTTTTATAATCATATAGTCTACAAAAGAGAATATGTTTATTTTTTGTCCTTTATCTTTTAACTGAGATGCTAATAAATTAGTATATGAATGAAACCTATTAATATATATTTGGAAGTTCTTATCACGCATATGTAGTAAATCATGTTTAAGATAGGCAGTTCTCCCCTGAACAATTGCCTGCTCATGAACATCTACCCCTGGAAGTCTACCTTTCCCTTTTCTATAAAGTCTAAGGGTATAATCCGGATATTGACCTCCTTTAGTCAGGAATTTATTTAAGAAAAAATTCTTCCTTGGAATCCAATACCCATTAATTTTCGGATTAGTTATTACTTTTTTAATTTCTTGCTCCAGATCTTTTGAGATTGTCTCATCAGCATCCAGTTGTAAAATCCAATCTCCTTTTGCGCCGTCAATTGCTTTATTCTTATTAATATGGAAATTTATTGGATTATCTGTCTTAATCACTCTGGCATTATATTCTTTGGCAATATCTAGCGTTTTATCAGTAGAACCTCCATCCACTAAGACATATTCCCAGGCTAAATACTTTGTAGATTCAAGGCAATCTTTTAAATTTCCTTCTTCATTAAAAACAGCTAATACCACTGAGATTTTTATCATATTCCGCTTACCAGAAAAAATGCAGTACCTCCATCCGGATAGTATATTATTTTCTTAATATCAAATGATCCTCTACGTCTTAACCCATCATACTGACTTGGACTCAATACATATAATACACCTTTATCTGGAAAGCTTTCTACTGTATCCCATCCTCCAAAAAATAGGCTGATTGTTTTTGGCTGACCATCTTGAGCAACAAAAAACCCATCAAAACTGGAAACCAAATTGTATCTTTTGCTTTCTTCTGATTTATTGTACACAACCGAATTTAAATACTGAGGTAAAGGCATTTTTAGATAAAATAAGAAGAAAATATATGACTGAGCACGTATATCAGTTACAAAAACTTGATTATATTCTTGATGCAGCTTAACAAATTCAACAATTTGTTTCATTCCATATTGCCACTCGTGAGCATCTTTTTTAGGATAAACATTAAAATAATAGCTTATATAAATATAGAATTGATAGCTTACAAAAATTAATATGCCAACAAAAACAATAGACTTAACTTTACCTCTAAACCACCCCACGATTTTACTTGCTCCCAATCCTGTTAGCAGATGTAAACTACCTATCATAAAGATTGCTCTTGCACTATTAGGAGCGCCACCAACTAAACTAGAAGGTATCGGAGAAAGCAATAACCAGGCAAACAATATTACTGTAATTTTTGATCTAAGCTTAATTAAATATAAAAGTCCGATGATAATAAATAGTGCATCAATCTTATAAAATTCACCATAAGTTTTAACGGAATTACGGGGACTTTGGTCACCTGATACAAAAAGGTATCTCAGACTAAAGTGAGTTAAATATTGTTTTAGAACAATCTCTCCAAACCCAAGTGTTGAATTTTTTGTTTTCTTAAACATTTGAGTTTTTTCTATCTCGTCTTGCCCAAACTTAGTTTGTTGTACCCTTGCCAATCCTAAAAGTCTAGGATCAATAAATAGCAATCCAATAAAAATAAAAAAGATTAATATTCCTGTAAAAAAAATTAGCGAGAGTTTTTTAAAATCTCTAAAATAGAAAATAATTAGCAACAAAACTATGGGAGGAACTATAATCTTTGCTGAATGATAGGATAGAAGGCTTAAACCAAAACTCAAAAATGATACATTTATTAACCAATTTTTTTTCTGCAGTGCCCAGTAGAATAATAAAAGTCCCAGCATAAAGAAAAAGGGAGCAAAACTGGCTTCCCAAAGCCCCCTTGAAAATTGAATATGATATGGAGAGATTGCCAAAAATAATGCTGAAAATATTGCTGCAACATTACTTTTAAAAAGGGTTTGAGCAAGAAAGAAAATAACTAAAACACTAAGAACTCCAATAATTGCACCTGGAAGCCTTGTTGTAAAATTTGATAATCCAAACAATTTTATCAAAGGTGCAGCAAGGTATATATGTATAGGGTGTTTATCGTCTTTAAAAGAAGTAAAGATCAGAGGTAGACATTGACCCCATTCATCTTTCCCCCAATTACCAATAGTGTAAGCATTGTAACCAGCAGCTACTTCATCCCAATTTAAAGAAGGGGGCACCTGATTCAGTTTATAAATTCTTAAAAAACCCGCCAATAAAATAACTAAAATTAGTGATATTTTAACAGTAAGTTTCATACAAAATTATTTCAATTCTTGTTATTTAGATTGTATACCCAAAAAGCAGTTCGACCGTCCAGAAACTTAATTTGAGCAAACGGTATTAAATTTTTTAGCCTTTCACTTGGGGAAGCAAAAATTAAAGTCCTTTCTAATCCTGTATTTAAAGTTTGATCAATTTTTTGAAATTCAAATTTTCCAAATTTAGAAACAGTAGAAAAACCCCGATTATTTACAGGATTATACTTTACCTCAGCTCTAAATTGTTCCGGGTTATACTTTAGATAATACAATGCAAATATGTACGGCTGACCATACTCATCAGAAATAATAACTTTATCAAAGTTTTTGAATTGATCCTGATATCCTAGAAATAATTCCTTATATCCATATTGCCAATCCTGTGAATACAATACCGGGTAAGATACAAAGTAAGATTTAAGATAAATAAAAGTTAAGGTAATTATAATTATTATGCTTACTGACCAAAAAATCTTAGAACTTTTTTTGAAGAAATTGTATAAATTATAAAACCCAAAAGCAGAAACAGCTTGCCACCCTCCAAGTGAAAACATTGCTCTTGAAGCATGGGGAGCTTCCGTCACAATTGCACCTGGCAAAGGTCCTAAGAAAAACCATAGGAGAAGCATTGATGACCATTTGTTTCTTAACTTTATTAGGGCTAGCAGTCCAACTGGTATCAAAACTGCATCAAACCATAATAACTCTCCAGTCATTTGAGAAGAATGTCTGGGATTTTTATCACCTGATATAAATAAAAAATTTGGAGAGAAATGTGACAGATATTGAGTAAAAATCAATTCTGATTGTCCGAGATGTCTATTTTTTGTTAGTTGAAAAAGATTCGTAGAAAAAATTTGCTCATTGCTAAAAGAGACTTGTTTTAAACGCACAATACCTGAAATTTGAGGATTTAATACATTTGCCAACAAGAATAGTAAAAAAATTAGAACCCCTACTGAAAAATATTTCCTAAGCTTCCAAAGATCTGATTTGTATATGATAGTAATAGCTAGGATAAAAATTGAGATAAAAATCTTAGCAGCGTTATAGGTATAAAGACTAAATCCAAACAAAGAATATGCCAAGATAAGAAAAGATGGTTTACGAAAAGAATACAAAAAAGATAAAAGTCCTGTCATAAAAAAGAATAATCCAAAATTAGTCTCCCAATTAATTCTGGAAAATTGAATATGCCATGGAGAAATAGTTAGAAAAAGCGAGGCAAAAATTGCAACAAATTCATTGCCTGATAATTTCCTCACTAAGAAAAATAGCAGCAAAATATTAACAATCGACATTAAAACAGAAGACAAGCGAACAGTTAAATCTGAGAGTCCAAATAGTTTAACTATTAAAGCTGTAAAATAAATGTGCGTTGGATATTTATATTCACCAAAAGATTGAAAAATATAGGGAAAAATTTTACCCCATTGATCTTTACCATCCCGGGTAAGGGACCAGGCATCATACCCAATAGAAGCTTCATCCCAGCTTAAAGAAGGTGGGACTTGCGATAAACGATAAAAACGGATAAAACAAGCCCAACACAAAATAATAATTAATATAAGTAATGTGTGTTTTCTCATTTTGATTCAACTAAAACAAAAGCCTCCTCACCATTGAGAAAATTTATTGTCTTAAGAGGCTTTATATCGGAAGGAAAGTCTCCGGGTTTACCGATAAATAATATCTTTTTCCCCCTATACTGTTTGATAATATCCTCAAATCTTGTTCCCATATCTGATAAATCTGGAAAATAGAACTTGTCAAAGTTTAAAACCCTAACCCAATCATGTGTTTCAAATCTTACTAGATTTGGATTTGTTTGATATTTTGCAGGATCATATTTTAAATAAAACAAAGTAAACATATGCGGTTCACCATAGTGTCTGGTAAAAACAATCAAGTCGTAGTTATCAACTTGTTTATTCACGAAGTCAACAGCTTGCTGGTATCCATATTGCCAATCTTTGGAATAATTAACAGGATAAACATTATAATATTGGTTTAAATAATAAATTAAGCTACTAATAATAATCACTATTAGGATAAAAAATGTTGCAATTCTGACTGATTTGGCGAACTTTTTTATCCATTCATATGTGATTAAAAATCCAAATGCACAGACCAATTGATAAAAAGGAACTGCAATAAGCGTTCTTAGAGCATTGGGAATACTATCATTTGTTACTGAAACTGGAATAAAAGCTAAAAAAACCCAGGAAAAAAGCAACTCCTTAAATTTATTTTTTTTCATGAAAAGACCTATTATTCCAATTATTAAAAACGGTGCCTGGAAAAAATATAGCTCCCCCATATTTTGTACATTGTGTTGTTTATGAGGAGCACCGGATATAAATAAAAATTGGGGGGTAAAATGAGCTAGGTAGTTACTGGTAACATAGAAAGCAACATAGGTAATTTTATTATGAATTAGTTTAGGAAGAGGTTGAATAAGTTTAGAAAACCCTCTATTCTCATTAATTCTAAGGATTAATCCTGGATCATCTGTAATACTAACCAACTTATACCTTGAACTCCTATCACCGCTTAAAAGATATGGTGTTATAGGTATGAGTAGAACTATAAAAAAGATGAATGAGAATATGGTCATTTTTTTGACTTTAATTAAGTATTTTCTATAGAGAAATGAATTTATCAGCAAAAAAAGCGGGGTAAAGATTCTTGCTGAATTATAGGTAAAAATCGATAAAGCAAAAGGGATCATGGAAATTAATAAGTATTTTTTCTGCTCAAAACCTTTTATCAGAAACCAGATTGCCAAAGTAACCCAAAATGTTGCAAAAGATGATTCAAAAGACCCTCTGGTAAGTTGAATGTGCCAAGGACTGATAGCAAGTAGGAAGGCTGCTGTTAAACCAACCAGACTACTTTGAAAAAGAGTCCTTCCCAAAAAAAATATTATTAGGATTGTTAATGTCCCGTATACAACCGGGGTAATTCTAACTCCAAATTCATTTAAACCAAAAATTGATATTGCCGGTATACTGAAATATACTTGGGCTGGCAATTTATACTCACCATAAGCTTTAAAATGAACAGGAAACAGTTTCCCCCATTCATCCTTACCTGTTTTTAAAATAGAATAAGCATTATAGCCAATAGAAACCTCGTCCCAATTAAGAGATGGGGGTATTTCCTCCAATTTATAAAATCTTAGAACAAATGCAATTAATAAAATTGAAATAAGTATAAAATAATGAATTTGTTTCATTTATTAATTCTATTGATATTTAGGTGGTCCTAATATAATAAACTTCCAGATAAAAGGCAGATGGAGCGTAGATATAGACGTGGAGGGGACGATAGGACAAGATATACTTTCACAGGAAAGTTCAAATTGGTTATAAACATATACCACATTCAAATATATACCTACACAAATTATTAATATTACTATTGCTTTATTTAATTTATATAACCAATTCTTTTCAAAAATTGAATTAATTATTGAGGGTAATAAAAAGAAAATCATAGTCAGTCTAACCTCAATAGGAGTAAGATTTGGCCGAAAAGCATTAACAAGCAAAGATCTTCCTCCCAGTAAAAGACCTGTTGCTACAAATGTTGTAAAAAGATCAGCTTTTTTAATTAAAACCTGTAGTCCCCATGCTCCCAAAATTGCAAGGAAAGGAAACGTCGGAAAACGATACCATGCCAGAAGATCCCCTTCTCCTCCTGTTAACATTACTACCCCAACCCAATAAATAAAAAATAAACTGATCATTTTTTTTAATCCTTCTTTTGGAGAAAAAAGAAAATAAAAAGCAGAAAGTAAACAAAAAATATACCAACAATCTGTTAAAATCGATGTCCCGTATGAGGGTGAAATAAAAAACCAGCCAAGACTTTTCAATCCTATTGGACGAAATGATTGAATTGAAGTTATTCTCCAGAAAATTTCAGCATCGAAGTGAAGTCCATATAAAATAAAAAGCCCTGCAAACGGTAAAGTTAATGTAATTAAATATAAACTGTATTTGAATGCTGTCTTAATTTTACCTGTCTCAATTAATTTTTTGAAAATAATATATATAGGTAAAAATAGCAGGAGAAATCCTGTAGGTTTTGAAAGACCTGCAATCCCTATTAAAAATGGTATAAACAATATGTCGATAAAACTAGGAGATTGATAAAATTTTAATAACAGATACGCAATAATTACAAAAATTAATGCAATTAAATTTTCAGGAAGTGCAACTCTTGAAGAAATAACCATTATCGGAACTGTTCCATAAATAATCATAGCCAGTAATCCTGTCCAAAAATTACTAACCATCTTTGCAATAAAAAATATGAGGATTGAAACAACTGTCGCAAAAAAAATACTGGGAATTCTGATATATGAAGATGGTATAAAATCCGTTCTAGGAACATGATTAATATGAGCAAAATAGCCTACAATCAGAGAAAAAAGCGGAGGCTCATCAAGCCAAGGGCGAAAAAGTGTAACTGAGGTTTCTGGAGAACCTCCTTTATAGCTTATCCTACCTTTATAAACCTCTGCTCTTTTGGGATAATCCAGAGTCGACCAGGAAACCGGTACGCCTGTTTCAATTAAATATATCCCGGACCATGCATATAACATTTCATCCAGATGAAGGGCTCCCGGAGTTAACTGATAATTATGAGCTCTCAAAATAAAAGTAAATACAAAAACAATTGAGAAGGCAGCAAGTTTTAGATAATTTTTCTTTAAAATAATTGTTTTCATTGAGTAATATTTAAATTTTACAAACTTTCAATATTTCTTCTTTAAATTTATTTTTAGAAAATATTTTTGATCTTTCTATCGCTTTTTTTGATATTTTTTTTCGTTTTTCACCGTCTTTTATAATATCTATCGTATATTGCTTAAGCTGATCTATTTGATCCCAAAGATATCCATTTTCCTTATTTTCAATGATTTCGGGTTGACCACCTCTGTTTATTACAATCGGTATACACCCTCCTGCCATTGCCTCAACTGTTGATATCCCAAAATGTTCCATTTTGTTAGGATCCTTTTCACCATAACCTGCTGCATGCCAATATATTGAAGACTCACCATATAAAGTAATTAAATTCTTATAGTCTAAATTCGGATAAAATTTTATGGGTAATCCCTTTGCCATTTTTTGTAATTGCTGTATATAAGGTAGGTCTCCATCTGATGCAGAACCAACAAGGTACAAGCTCCACTGCGCTAATTGTTTATTTTTATAAAGATCCTTAAACGCTTTTATTAATGATTCATGTTTTTTGTCTTTCAGAAAACCAAAAAATCTTCCTACTGAAAGAATATATTTTTTCTTTTGCAAAGGTTTTATTTGATCAGTATCAATAGGCGGATAAATAACTTTTGAGCTTATGGGCCAATTCTTTTGAGAATTTTCCCTGGTAAAATTAGAATTATAAATTATCAAACCCCACCCTTTTAATTTAAATCCTCCCCATAAACTTTGCGACGGTTGACCCTTTATTGGAGACTGTATGTGAAGAATATTTTTTTTTGCGCTTGGGTAAAAAATACTACCATCTGTGAGATAAAAAAGTAAATCATACTTTTTTAAAAAGATCAGTCTTTGAAAAAAAATTGAATTCTTGCCTATTGGTGCTCTAATAAATTTTACTTTATCCATTTTTAAATTAAACCTCTCAGATAATGTGCGGCTTATTTTATCTGAACCCAAACTTACAAGATGAGCATCCAATAATACATTTACATCATGCTCTTCTGATAAAACTTCGGCAATTGTCATCATATATTTTTCACCACCACCATATGTATCAAGATAAGGAGAATATAAAGCTATTTTCATTTATTAAATCCACTCTCAATCAATTGCTTATCAATATCATCATAGATATTATCTAGTGATTTAGGTTGTTGCATTTGCCAAAGTCTAATATATGTAATAAACATACTAAATGTTTGTAATATAGAGTCCATAACTCCTACGCTACCACTAAAAAAACCCTTTCTTAAAATGCCTTGATTAAAAATTTCACTAACAAAAATTCTCATAAATCTCCAGCCTGACATTTTAGGATGGTTTGAGTCAAATCTTAACTGAGCATCTATTTTTGACCATTCCAAACTTTTTAATACAATCTGATCAACATTACGATGTGTTAAATGAAGCATAGAATGCTTGCTATATCCTAATTTCCCTTTAAATTGAGGGTATTCATGAATTTTTCCCTTCCAACTATCAAAATCTGATTTTTTAAGAAGTCTGATAACCCAATCAGGCCAAAATGGGCCATAATTTACTTTCTGACCAAATATAATATTTTTTCTTGATATAGCAAATGCAGAAAATTCATCTGATTTTATTAACTGCGAAATTTCATTCTTTAATGGCAAAAGAATCCTCTCATCCGGATCTATATAAAGTACCCATGCATTTGAACATTTTTCTATTCCCTTATTTCTCCAGGTAGAAAAATCCAAATTTTTATAAATAAATATCTTCTTTGTGTATTCTTTTGCAATTTCTAAAGTCCTATCTGTTGAGCCATTATCTAAAATAATAATTTCCTCAGCCCATTTTACTGATTCTAGACAAGTTTTTATTCTGTCCTGCTCATTTTTTGTAAGTATTATTACACTTAACATATTTTATATTTTATCTTTCACTTTTTGAAAAAATCTCTTTATAGGATTATGAGACAAATTAATAAATTTTAGCCAATAATTTATCTCAAGCCCACCCTTTTTACTTATTTGCTTTAGTTCTGAAATATTAATTTCACCCTGCTCAAAATTCTCCATCTCCCAAACTCTAAGGTAAACAATTAAAAAAGAAAGGGCTTGAAGCAGGCTTAAAGCAAAACCATGTAATCCATCCTTAAATCCACTATTTGCAAAAAACCTTCCTAAAAATTCACCTAGTGGTTTTTTTATTAAATCTTTCCAGTCAAATATATAACCATCCTTTACCAGTTCCTCTGATTGTACTTTAGTATACCTGATCATTCTTTCCAAAAATTGTGGGATAGTCTGATAATGATTGTGAAATAATGCAACTTTCTCATCTAACCCAAGATCCATCCCTTTTCCCAAAGCTTCAGGAGGTCTATGAATTTTATTATTCCACGAAACTTTTCCTTTTCTAAAAAATCTTATATTATAATCCGGCCACCACATTGACGTCTTCATCCACTTACCAAAAATAATATTTTTCCTAGGAATTCTTACATAATCTATATCCTTTGTTCTTGAACTGATCTCAATTAGTTTTATCTTTAAATCTTCCGACACCTGTTCATCAGGGTCTAAGATTAAAATCCAATCTCCCAGAGCTTTAGAAATTGCAAAATTTCTGGCCGGTTCAACAAAATCTAGTCTTTTATGAAAAACTATTTTCGCACCCATTTTTTTTGCGATCTCAATTGTTTTATCTTCTGAGTACATATCACAAACCAAAATTTCATCCGCCCACTTAATGCTATTTATACAATTTGTTATATCCTGCTCACAGTTTAGTGTATTAATAACAACTGATATTTTTAAATCCATACTTAAATCTTAACAACTTAATACTCTTAAGTAAAATGAGTAACTAATTCTTTGGAGCTACTATATAAAATGCTGTATATCCATTGGTCATATTAATTTTTTCCAATAACTCGCCTGTCTTTAATCCATCTTTTGGAAAACTCCAAGGGCTTCCTATAAATAGA
>Ga0209515_10000707_pt1 | contig 58810 bp, 50 predicted proteins | sample Subgroupgradi54m_FD_187454 | JGI IMG/M metagenome (GOLD analysis project Ga0209515, IMG submission 187454) | Subsurface groundwater microbial communities from S. Glens Falls, New York, USA - GMW60B uncontaminated upgradient, 5.4 m (SPAdes)... ... | reverse complement strand
GAGCGTTGAGAAGGGAGAATGTTGGGATGAGTAACCGCAATTGTGATGAAAACTCACAACGCCGCAAGCCTGAGGTTTCCTCCGCGATGACAATCATCGGAGGGTTAGGCGATCCTAAGGATAACCGTGCTTTCGAGCACGGGAAGCCGATGGACAGCCGGTTAATATTCCGGCCCCGCTTTTAGATTTGAAGGGATGACGGATGACATGAGATCGAGCGCATTATTGGATTTGACGTTTTCCATCTGTAGAGTTGTCTGCCAGGTAAAACCAGCAGATGCCGCAAGGCAAACTCAACGATAGAAGAAATCATCGCAAGGTGAAATTCGATTGAAGAGCGTTCCAAGAAAAGTCCCTACGATTAATCTAAGAGCGATCGTACCGCAAAACCGACACAGGTAGGCTGGTATAAATGTACCAAGGCGAACGGGTGATTATTGGCTAAGGAACTCGGCAAAAAAGTGGTCGTACCTTCGGTATAAGACCTGCCCAACGCAAGTTGGGCTGCAACAAAAGAGCCCCTGGCGACTGTTTATCAAAAACACAACTCCGTGCTAAGCCGAAAGGCGCCGTATACGGGGTGACGCTTGTCCGGTGCCGGAACGTTAACGGTTGAAGTGATATGGAGCAATCTGTATTGCAGAAGCCCGAAGCGCCGGTGAACGACGGCGATAACTATAATCGTCTAAAAGTAGCGAAATACCTTGTGGGGTAAGTTCCCACGCGCATGAATAGCGGAACGACTGGGGGACTGTCTCAGCCAATAGCCCGGTGAAAATGCAATGTCAGTAAAGATGCTGACTACCCGCACCAAGACGGAAAGACCCCGGAAGCTTCACTGTAGCTTGGTATTGGTCTACGAGTTGTTATACGTAGCGTAGTGAGTAGCCTTTGAAGCCATGTTCTCGGATGTGGTGGAGGCGCCAATGAAACACTCATTTTAACGATTTGTAGCTCTAACCGGTGTGACCCTAAAAGGTTGCAAAATAAAAAGCTAAAGTAAGCTCCTGGAATGGAGTTATTTTAGGTTTTTATCAATTGTATCTTTTTTGGGTTACATCGAGACAGTGCCTGGCGGGCAGTTTAAGTGGGGCACTTGCCTCCTAAAAAGTAATGGAGGCGTACATTAAGGTCGGCTAGCTGCGGATGGAAATCGCAGCGATAGTGCAAACGCATAAGCCGGCTTAACTGCAAGACGGATGTGTCGCGCAGATACGAAAGTATGTGTTAGTGAACCGACTCTTGCTCGTAGGAGCGGAGAAGATCACCAGATAAAAGCTACTCCGGGGATAACAGGCTGGTTTTGCCCGAGCGTCCATAGCGACGGCAAAGTTCGGCACCTCGATGTCGGCTCGACCTATCCTGGGACTGAAGAAGGCCCCAAGGGTTTGGCTGTTCGCCAATTAAAAGGTTACGCGAGCTGGGTTCAAACCGTCGTGAGACAGGTTGGTCCATATCTGGTGCGGGCGTTGATACTTGAGGAGGGTTGTCCTTAGTACGAGAGGACCGGGATGAACGAACCTCTGGTGTATGAGCTGTTCTGCCAAGAGCAGTGCTCAGTAGCTATGTTCGGTTCTGATAAGCGCTGAAAGCATATAAGCGCGAAGCAGGCTCCAAGATTAAGTATCGTGGACGCAAGTCCAATGATTCCTTGTAGATTACGAGGTTGATAGGGCTTAGGTGTAAGCGTAGTAATACGTTCAGCCAAGAGCTACTAATAAATCATAATATTGAGTAATGTTCACACAATTTTTTATTTATGATTATGAATACGCCTGGCCATTCGGCTCCGCCGAATTACGGCCATGGCTTTGCCCAATTTCTGCGTTAAAAGATTTCGCTCGAGCTCGCCGTATCTAAAGTACGTCTCGCTCGATGCTCATCTTTTGCCTTGAACTTGTGCAAATTCATAGATCAAAATGAGAAATGATTATTAAAAATTAAACCGCTAACATATAAAATATTTGATGACATCTTAAGAGGGCGAGAGGTACGTGGAGCGCACGTATTGGTAGCCCTTCAGGGTTCCGTATGGCGATGCCTTACTAGTGGGCTTAACCTGCGGAACCCGCCTTCTTAAGGTGTCGTCAAAATTAAAAACCGAATCGTTTTTCGTAGTTATTATAAGGGAACTATACCGCAAGTGCTCCACCTGATCCCATTCCGAACTCAGAAGTGAAATCTTGCAAGGCCCATGGTAGTCAAATTTATTTGGCGAGAGTAGGTAGTTCCCCTATAATGATTGTGAAACGATTCGGTTTTTATTTGACAGAATTTAACTTCCTAGTATACTATAAAGAACTCCAAGATAACGAGGGGGTTTCATGAAGTTTACCGTGTGCTTTAAGCCCAACACTTTATGTTATTACGGAGAGAGGCTAGTTGTAAATGTTCCATTCCTGAGATCGAGAAGTAAGAGTGTGGCAATACGCATAACTCGTTCTCTCAACATGATAAATATTGAGAAGGCAGAGCTCTTTGTTCCCAACAGCTTGATTTTGGAGGTACCCGATTTTTTATGGGAGAACTCAGAATGCTATCTCCTCAAATTGTCAGTGTAACAAGGGCGTAAAGTCCTGTCCCGCCATGGCGGGACTTTTTTTGTTCGGGGAAATGAGCAAGGGATACTGTCTTATCGCGCGCATCTGCGACTGAGCGGGCAGGGTTCGAGGTCCGCCAGCCGGCGGACGAGAGAGTGAAGGAGCAGCGTAGTGAGAGTTCTCGCTGGGAACTCGAACGGTAGCGAAAGGCAGTATCCCGTGCGATCTAATACTAGATACCAAATACCAGATACGATATACTAAGGATATGCCAAAGTTATCTTCTCGTGTATTGCGGAGAATTGTAATCGCTGGTATTTTTTTGGCTGTTTTTAGTTTGACCGGATTGGGATTAAGAAGAGTGACTACACCGATCCCGATTTGCACTGACGGTATAATGAACGGTGAAGAAGAGGGGATTGATTGCGGTTTGTCGGCTTGTGGAAAATACTGTGAGCTGAATCTTGATCCGCCTCAGGTAATATCAACTAAATTAATAAAGGCTGGTGAGAATGATTATGATTTTGTGGCCGAAATCAAAAATCCTCACTCTCAATTTGGTGCTTCTGAAGTTGAATACGAGCTGACACTTTTTAATGGAGATGACAGCGAATTAGAAAAAGAAGAAGGATTATTTTATATACTCCCAGGTCAAACTAAATATCTTATCCTTACTCATATTACAACAGAAAAAAATGTCCAGAGAATAGATTTTAAAATTAAAAGTGCGACATGGCAGAAGCTTGATTCTGTTGAGGGAATGAACCTTATTGTTAGGGCCCAAAAATATACTAGTTTGTCTGGTGGTGGAACGACTCTCGATGTTAATATTCTAAATGATTCTGATTTTGATTTTGAGATGGTTGATATTGATGTGGTTATTTATAATTCCCGCGGCGATATTATAGCCGTAAATAGATCCGACATCAGAACATTTGTTGCCAGAACCGAGCGTGCTTTTAAAGTCGCTTGGCCCTTTAGGATCAGTGGTCTAGTTGATAGAATAGAAGCTTATCCCTCAACTAACCTTTTTAATAATTCTAACTTCATAAAAGCATACGGTTCGGAGATACATAGGTTTCAGCAGTACTAGGCATTATTCGTCCTTTAGATTATATTGAGGTCATCTCGATATGTTTTGTCGGGGAGCAGGATTAAAACTAGCATCAAGTTGAGAAGCTCAAAAATGAGATGATTTCTAGGCGCGACGACGAAGATGTATATTTATATACTTCAAGAAGGAGCAACAAAGAAATCATCGTATTTTTGAGCTTCCCTCGGGGGCGGGCTAATTTTATCCATCTTCTGCGTTGTTCGTCGCTCACGTACCATATGGTACGCATCGCTCCTCACGCCTTGAATATGGATAAAATTGGCTCCGCTCAAGTGATGCTAGTTTTAATCCTGCTCCCCTATGGCGAAACTAAAACTTCCAAGGAGTATCCGCTCGTATTTTAATAGCATTGATATGCCATTATTTTTCGCCGTCTTTACGATATCGGTAGTGGGTTTGATCAATATGTACGGCATAACCAATAGGGGAGGGCCGTTGTTTGTGAAGCAGGTTATATTTGTGCTTATCGGCTTTGTAATAATGACCCTCCTCTCCTTCTTTAATTATAGATATCTTAAAAATTATTCTTTGCCGGTTCTGTCTTTATATATTTTTTCATTAATTCTTCTTGGTTTAACTTTTTATTCCCGCTCAATACGAGGGACTAATTCGTGGCTGATTTTTGGTGAGCTGACATTTGAACCAGCCGAACTTACAAAGCTTTTTCTTATTATCCTGATGGCTAAATATTTCTCTCAAAAACATGTTCATATTTATCAGTTCAGACATATTGTGGCCTCGGGTTTGTATTTTATTATTCCTGCTCTGCTCATAATAAATCAGCCAGACCTGGGTTCGACGATAGTCCTAGGTTTGATATGGGGCGGTCTTTTACTGGCGGCCGGTATTAATAAAAAACATATTCTTACACTTCTGATTATCGTCTCCATCATAGCTATCGGATCGTGGAGTTTTGTTCTCAAGCCCTATCAAAAAACTAGAGTAATCTCTTTTCTTGATCAAGGTAAGGATCCATTGGGTAGCGGTTATAATTTGATTCAGTCCAAAGTGGCTATAGGTTCAGGTTTTTGGTTTGGTAACGGGTCAGGGGGTGGTTCTCAGGTTAATCTAGGTTTTTTACCAGAGCCGCATAATGATTTTATTTTTGCTGCCTTCATTGAGCAATTTGGGTTTATCGGAGGAATGGGTCTGCTTGGCCTAGTTTTATTTTTAGTTAGTAGAATTATTTCTATTGGAGTATCGGCTGGAACTAATTTTGGCAAACTTTTTTCAATCGGGATGGCGGTATTTATCTTTTTCCATGTTTTTGTTATTGTCGGAGTAAATATTGGACTTCTTCCAGTAACTGGTCTCCCGTTTCCATTTTTAAGCTCAGGGGGTAGCAATCTTGTTTCTATAATGGCCGGATTGGGGATATTGCAGAGCATAAAACGTTATGGCTAGAGCCATAACGCAATCTCTAATTTCTAAACCCTAATCTCTAAACAAAACCCAAAACCAAAATCTCAAAAGCTATTTTAAAATTTTTGAAATTTGATATTATTTAGAGATTAGAAATTAGGATTTAGAGATTTAATCAAATGCGCCTCTTGCTCAATATAAAAAACCAATCAATCATTGAGATACAACTTATAAAAAATAAACATATAATAGATGTGGCGCATTTGACAATAAGCCGTAACCTTGATACACTGTTGATAAGAGCTATTGACAAGGTTCTATCTAGGAATAGAATAGATAGGTTGTCCTTGATAATCTTGGAAATACCTACAAAATTGAAGGACGAAGCAGTCTCAAATATGATCATTAGGACTACCAAAGCTGGTTTGGAGGTTTAAGTGACTACCCAGCTCTTTCTCGGGAATCTTAGAAAGGGCTGGGTAGTAATTTAAATCCGACTTTGGCTGGATTTCTTAATTAAATTTTAATATCACTTTGACGCCGTAAAAACCCATTCGGAGGAGTTTTCTTTTGTGTCTAAAATTAGCCAACTTTAATTTTTACTAAATGAATCGAAGAATATTTTCAAAATATGCCCCCGATGTTTATGAGGCCCCTAGCTTGGTTCAGGTTCAGCTAGACTCATATCAGTGGTTTTGGGATTTTGGATTTAAAGAACTTCTCAAGGATGTTTCTCCGATAGCAGATTGGACCGGAAAAGAACTCGAGCTAAGCTTTGTTAATTACAAGCTCGATGAACCTAAATATAATGAACGGACATCAATAGGAAAAAATGTTACATACGAAGCCCCTCTAAAGATAAAGGTTGGGTTAAAAAATAAAAGAAACGGAAAATATCAGGAGCAAGAATTATTTTTAGCTGATTTTCCTCTGATGACTCCTCGAGGTACCTTCATTGTAAATGGTGTCGAGCGGGTAGTCATCTCTCAGCTGATCAGGAGTCCGGGTGTATTTTTCTCTCTTTCTCGTTCCGGTAGATATAAAAAACTTTTCGGTGCTAAACTTATACCATCTCGAGGAGCATGGCTTGAGTTTGAAACCGAAAATAATGGGGCTATCTCGGTAAGGATTGATAGAAAAAGAAAAATTGCTGCAACTGCGCTCTTGCGGGCTTTTGGTATTACCAAAGATGAAGAAATAAAGAAACTTTTCCAAGATGTTGATACGGACCCCAATACTAAATACATACTCTCTACTATATTGCAGGATCCATCTGCTAACGAAGAAGAGGGACTAATCGAGCTATATAAAAGAATAAGACCAGGTGATCCGGCTACCCCGGACAATGCTAAGCAGATGGTTCATAATATGTTTTTTAATTTTTCCCGCTATGACTTGTCACGGGTAGGAAGATTTAGAATGAATAAAAGGTTTAGCCAGGATCTTGATATTGAAAGCGAAAAGAATCGAGTTTTAAGAGCAGAGGATGTTGTCTTGGTATTGAAAGAGATAATTCGGCTCAATAACGATCCTAGTTCTGAATCCGACAACATAGATCACTTAGGCAATAGAAGAGTTAAAACCCTTGGAGAGCTTCTTCAGGATAGGTTGCGAATCGCATTTGCTAGGATGGAAAGAAATATTAAAGATAGGATGAGTACTTCAGATTTGGCCACGGTTATGCCATCACAGATTATAAATTCAAGACCCTTTGTGGCCGCCGTTAAAGAATTCTTTTCTTCGGGTCAATTATCACAATTCATGGACCAGCATAATCCTTTGTCGGAGCTGGAACATAAAAGACGTCTTTCTGCTTTAGGTCCCGGCGGTCTCCAAAGAGAGAGAGCTAGTTTTGAAGTTCGCGATGTTCACCCTTCTCACTATGGCAGAATATGTCCTATTGAGACTCCTGAAGGTCCGAATATTGGTCTTGTCGGTCATTTAGCTCTGTTCGCTAAAATTTCACCACTAGGATTTATTCTCACACCTTACAGAAAAGTAACCAACGGTAAAGTTACTGACGAGATTGTTTATATGGATGCGGTTGAGGAAGAAAGATATATTATCGCTCAAGCTGGAGTTCAGGTAGATAAAAATAATCGTTTTATCAGCGACAAGATCATGTGTCGTATAAAAGGTGAGCCCGGTACTGCTGAGCCATCCAATATTAATTATATTGATGTTTCTCCAAGACAGCAGTTTTCCGTTGCCACTTCGCTTATTCCTTTCCTTGAGCACGACGATGCTAATAGGGCACTTATGGGATCGAACATGCAGCGTCAGGCCGTACCGTTAATAAAACCAGAATCACCTTATGTTGGTACAGGTCTTGAAGCAAAAGTCGCAGTTGATTCCGGATTAATGATAATTTCTCCCGAAGCCGGAACAGTAAAAGAAGTTGATGCTTCTCATATTATTTTAAAAACAGACAAGGAAAAAGAAATAAAATTTGAACTACTCAAGTTTGCCCGTTCCAATGCTTTTACTTGTTTAAATCAACGCCCAATTGTATTAAAGGGAGACAAAGTAAAGAAAGGACAAGTACTGGCTGATGGACCCTCTACTGAAGGAGGAGAGTTAGCTTTGGGAAGAAATATTATCGTTTCTTTTATGTCTTTTGAGGGTTGTAACTTTGAAGATGCTATTGTTCTTTCTGAAAAATTAGTAAAAGAAGATGTATACTCCTCAATCCACATAGAAGATTATTCTACAGATGTTAGAGAAACTAAATTAGGGCCAGAGGTTACAACTTATGATATTCCGAATGTAGCCATGGAGCGATTAAACGATCTTGATCCGGAAGGAGTTGTAAGGATAGGTGCCGAAGTTAGGAGCCAAGACATTTTAGTTGGTAAAATTTCTCCAAAAGGTGAGAGTGACCTTACTGCCGAAGAAAGACTTTTGAGAGCAATTTTCGGAGAGAAATCAAGAGATGTTAAAGACTCCTCGCTGCGCCTGGATCATGGTAAAGAAGGAAGAGTTGTTGGTGTAAAAGTTTTTTCTCGCGAAGAAGGAGACAAATTAGATGCTGGAGTCATGAAGAGAATCCAAGTGTCCGTTGCTGAGCTAAGGAAAATTCAGGTTGGCGATAAAATGGCCGGACGGCACGGTAATAAAGGTGTTATTTCTGTTATTTTACCAGAAGAAGATATGCCATTTTTAGCCGATGGTACTCCGGTTGATATTGTTTTAAGTCCGCTGGGTATTATATCCCGTATGAATATAGGCCAGGTACTTGAATCCCACCTTGGTATTGCCGCTAAAAAATTGGGTTATAAAGTTGCCGCACCTTCAATGGCTAGTCCGACAGAGGCAATAATAAAGGAAGAACTTAGGAAAGCCGGATATCCGGAGGACGGTAAGATGCAGCTCTATGACGGTAAAACCGGCCTTCCTTTTGCTCAGAAATGTACTGTCGGTATAACTTATTTCTTGAAGCTCATACATATGGTTGAAGAAAAACTCCATATGCGCTCAGTTGGTCCTTATTCATTAATTACTCAGCAACCATTAGGAGGAAAAGCCCAGTTTGGCGGACAACGGTTCGGAGAAATGGAAGTTTGGGCGCTTGAAGGTTACGGAGCTGCTCATACTTTGCAAGAAATGCTGACTATAAAATCTGATGATGTTCTGGGACGAGCCAAGACTTATGAATCAATCGTTAACGGGGAAGAGATAAGAGCTCCACATTTGCCAGAATCATTTAAGGTTTTAATTTCGGAAATTAAAGGATTGGGTCTAAATGTTGAACTGATTGAACGATAGTTCAATCAGTTCAACTATATTTAAATATTTAAATTTTTAAACATTCCAAGATGGATTTAGCTAGTATAAAACTAAAGATCGCTTCTCCTGAAGATATTTTGTCGTGGTCTTATGGTGAAGTAACGAAGCCGGAGACCATTAACTATCGAACTCAGAAACCAGAGCGAGAGGGGTTATTCTCAGAAGCTATTTTCGGACCTACAAAAGATTGGGAGTGTTACTGCGGAAAATATAAGAGAATAAGATACAAGGGTATTATTTGTGATCGATGCGGTGTCGAGGTTACGCGTTCAATAGTTAGGCGGGAACGGATGGGCCATATTAAATTAGCTGCTCCTGTGGCTCATATTTGGTTTCTTCGAGGAGTCCCGTCAAAAATAGCTACTGTTCTAGGTGTATCATTGACTGAGCTTGAGCGGGTTATTTATTTTGCTGGCTACATTGTTATGAAGGTCAATGAAGACCTTAAGGCCGAAGCCATGAAAAGAGTAGAGTCAGAGTTTAAGTCTAAGATGAAGAATGCCAAGAACGAAACCGAGCAAGAATCACTCAGAGACTTAAAAGAAAGAGAAAGAAATAATTTAAAAAATCTCAAGAAGTATCAAATCCTTTCAGAGCTGGATTTTCGTGACCTATCTATTAAATATGGAGAAGTTTTTGAAGCTGGCATTGGAGCTGAAGGCGTGAAGCGTCTTTTAGAAGAAGTTAAACTCGAAGAGGTCATCGCTAGTTTAGAGGGCTCTATGAAGAACGAGACCAATCCCTTAGAGCAGAAAAAAGTCTCAAGGCGTCTCAAATTCCTTAAGAGTATGGTTCGTTCATCTATTAGACCAGAATGGATGATAATAACTGCTCTTCCAGTTATTCCACCAGCATTACGGCCAATGGTTCCTCTTGATGGGGGTCGTTATGCTACTTCTGATTTGAATGATCTTTATCGTAGGGTTATAAATAGAAATAATCGTTTGAAGCATTTGCTTGAGTTAAAAGCTCCGGAAGTTATTACCAAAAACGAGAAAAGGATGCTTCAGGAAGCAATCGATGCCCTGATTGATAACTCAATGAGAAGGGGTCAGGTTACTACTGCTGCCTCAACCGGCCAGAAAAGAGTATTAAAATCTCTTGCCGATATGCTGAAAGGAAAACAGGGAAGGTTTAGACAGAATTTACTCGGAAAGAGAGTCGATTATTCAGGAAGAAGCGTCATTATCATTGGTCCTAAGCTTGGAATTGATGAGTGCGGTCTGCCCAAGCGCATGGCCCTCGAATTATTTAAACCATTTGTTATCGGAATACTTATTCGAAAAGAACTTGCTCACAATATTAAATCAGCCAACCGTCTTATAGATCAGGAGACTCCGGATGTTTGGGCAGCGCTTGAAGAAGCGATCAAAGAAAAACTAGTCTTGCTTAACAGGGCTCCAACATTGCATCGTCTCTCAGTTCAGGCCTTTAAGCCGATGTTGATAGAAGGAAAAGCAATTAAAATTCCAGCTATGCCAGTTTTTGCTTTTAATGCTGATTTTGACGGAGATCAAATGGCTGTCCATCTTCCCCTAACCGACAAAGCTCAAAAAGAAGCAAGAGAACTTATGCTTGCAAGCCATGGAATATTAAAACCTGCTACTGGTGATCCTGTTGCTATACCAAGTCATGACATTTCTTTTGGTTGCTATTATCTTACAAGTTCGAATGATGGGGCCAAAGGAGAAGGCAAAACATTCTCTTCTCGTTATGAAGCCCTCTTAGCATATGAAAATGATGTCGTTGATCTTAGAGCAAAGATCAAAATACCAGATCCTGACAGCGACAAGGCTAAGAGGGGTTTAATAGAAACGACCGCCGGCAGAATAATTTTTAATAAGGCGTTGCCCAAGGGATATAAATTTATCAATCGATTACTCAATAAGCCCGACCTCAAGAGGATAGAAGCTGATATTTGGGATGAGCTCGGAGAGAGTGTTACCGTCGAGTTTTTAAACAAGATCAAGGATCTTGGATTTTATTATGCAACTATTTCCGGAGTATCTTGGGGTATGGACGATTTGCGTTTACCTTCTGAAAAACATGGAATTATTCTCGAAGCCGATAAAATGGTAGAAGAAAACAGGGGTCTTTATGATGACGGTTTACTCACAGATTATGAGCGCAAATCAAAAGCAATAGAAATATGGAATGAGGCAAAAATGAAGCTCTCAGTTCTTGTCAAAAAACAGTTTGGACCAAACGACCCGGCATTTATGATGGTTGACTCTAAATCAAGAGGAAACTGGTCAGTTCTAGACCAGATGATGGGTATGAGGGGTATTTTTGCTAATCCGGCCGGAGAACTGATAGAACTTCCAGTAAAAGATTCATTTAAAGAAGGATTGGCTCCTCTCGAGTATTTCATTTCTACTCACGGCGCCAGAAAGGGTTTAGTTGATACAGCTCTGAGAACGGCAACCGCCGGTTATCTAACTAGGCGCTTGGTTGATGTTGCTCAAGATGTTGTTATTACCGAAGAAGATTGTAGGGAAAAAGAAGGCTATACTCTTTACGCTGAAGATGGCAAATTTGGGGGAGAACCACTGGGTAGACGGGCCAGAGGAAGAGCTGTGATTGATGACCTTGTCGACGAAGAAGGTAAGGTTATCGTCAAAAAAGGCAAGATAATCGATAAAGAAGCCTCGTACAAAATCGATGAGTTAAAATTACAAGAAATTAAAATAAGATCTCTTATAAAATGTAAGTCTTTACGCGGCGTCTGTCAGTTATGTTATGGCAACGATCTTTCTAAAAATAAATTAGTTAAATTAGGTGAAGCCGTCGGTATTGTTACTGCTCAAGCAATTGGAGAGCCGGGAACACAGTTAACCATGAGAACCTTTCACACCGGAGGTGTTGCTGGGGGCGCTGATATCACTATGGGTTTGCCGAGAGTTGAAGAAATATTCGAAACAAGACCACCGCAGTTCAAGGCCTTGATAGCAGATATTGATGGCAAAGTTAAATCCGTCGAAGATAAAGGAAAGACTAGATTGATTACTGTAATTTCTTCTGAAACAGGTGAAGATATTGAATACTCAATATCACCGAACATGTCAGTCTCCGTATCAGCAGGAGATATGATTTTCCGTGGTCAGCAGTTAAGTGAAGGTCATGTTGACTTGAAAGAATTATTTAAGATGACCAATGATATTAATGCCGTCGCCAGATATATTATTAGAGAGGTTCAATCAATTTATTTTCCGACCGGTGATTCTATAAACGATAAACATGTCGAGCTTATTACTCGACAAATGTTCGCCAGAGTTAAGGTTGTAGATTCCGGCGATACCGATCTTCTAGTCGGTGATATTATAGAGAAGAGACGCCTCATTGAGGAGAATGACAAAGCAAAAACCGCAAAGAAGAAAGAGGCAACTGCTGAACAGCTTATAATGGGTATTAGTAAGGTCGCCCTCTCAACAGATAGTTTCTTGTCAGCGGCATCATTCCAGGAGACAGCTAAGATTCTAATTGAGAGTGCTATTGTTGGCAAGGAAGATCGTCTCGTTGGTCTCAAAGAGAATGTTATCATCGGTCGGCTGATTCCTGCGGGGACGGGATTTAATAGAAGTATTGACGAGGAGTAGTGTTCTGGGTTTGACTTGTTGATAGCTCCCGTGCTATACTATCACTAAAGGTGATGACTACGTAGATATTACGGGTCAAACAGTCACTTGTCAGCAAAAAGTCCCTTTACGGGGTCTTTTTGTTTGTGCTAGTATCTCTTCCTGGACCCGGGCCTGTAGTTTATGTAGTAAAACATCACCTTTGACAAGTGGCGAAACGAGTGCAAATCTCGTCGGGTCCACGCTAAAAAATCTCCGAAAGGAGATTTTTTAGGCTGGGTTAATTTTCCCGATCATCGAATTCTTAGGACAACTACTAAAAAACGAATGTTCAGGAATTTGGAAGTTGATAGCAAGCCAGAAGTGGTTGGTTCTTACCTAGGACTTTTAAAGCATGGCAATACTTATAAAGTTAAAAGTAAAGTGCTAGAATAAAGTCATGGATGAAGTATTAAAAAAGTTAGCCGAACTCGAGGCTAAAATAGATGCTGTCTTTAAGTCTGCTGAGAAAACCAGAAAGTATTTTATGTGGACTCTGATAATTAGCGTAGTTTTTCTAGTTTTGCCTCTCATCGCCCTTATTTTTGTTATTCCTCAATTCCTTAACGCCATTGGTGGCAATCTTGATTTGCTCCGATAATCTATATAGTACCAATTCTCTAGGCGGTTTCTGCCTCTTTTTGTTTTTTGTAATTATGCTACTATTCTCTCATGCAAAATTTTATACCTAAATATCATCGACTAAGAAGTGTTGCTTCAGCTCCATTCCTTTTAATGATGATTATTCCTATACTCATCATTGATATCTTTCTCGAAATATACCATCGAGTTTGTTTTCCTTTATATGGAATGCCTTATGTAAAACGCTCACATTATATAAGGATTACTGACCGCACCAAACTCCCGTATCTTTCATTATCGGAAAAGCTTTGGTGTGCGTACTGTGGGTATGCAAATGGATGGCTTCATTATGCTTCAGTTATTGCAGGAAAAACTGAAAGTTATTTTTGCTCGATTGCACATCTAGAAGCCCGTGGATATGTTCCATCTGAACATGAAAAGTCTTTTGCTAAATATGGCGATGAAGCGGCACTTCGTAGACGCTATTCTCTCCATGACTTGAAATATGGAAAACAGGAAAAATAACAGCGAAACACCCCCTTTCACTTTAATAAAAATATGCTATACTACTATATATCCATAGCATAATGATGAAGCTCAAAAAGAAGGAAAAACATAAGAAATTAGCTAAAAAATCAGCCAGAGAGAAAGAACCAATGTTTGATATCTCTCAAGAAACAAAAAACAGCATTTTTGGTGTTCTTTCGATAATCTTTGCGGTTTTAAGCACGCTTAGTTTTTTTGGCAGAGCTGGTGTGGCCGGTGAAGTTTTTAACTCCCTTTCCAAAGCCCTCTTTGGTTGGGGATTTTTTATTGTGCCATTTGCTTTCGTTCTTTTAGCGACGGCTTTCATCAGATCAATATCCAGGAAAATTTATTTGAGTGCCTTTATCGGAACCCTATTATTTACGCTTTCCATATTGGCATCTTTCTTTATTTTTGGAGAAGTTAATTTTACAGAAAGGGTCCATCAGGGCGGTTATCTGGGCATTGTTTTGGGACTACCACTTCTAAAGTCGGTTGGTCCAGTCGCTTCTTGGGTTATCTTGATGGCAATGCTGGTTGTTTCATCGATGGTAGCTCTTAACTTGCCATTCTATAAGTTAATCAAAAAAGAAGAGCAAGAAAAAACACTAGTCGATAATATTGTTGTCAAAAGAGGTGGGGAAGTTGTTGATACCACAAAAGAAGCAAAGCCGATACCGCCTAAATCCCACCTGGTAGCTAGAGTGGCAAAGGTTGATATGACAGATCGGGAATTTGTCATAAAACACCTAAAACATGGTAAATGGACTCTTCCCCCGCTTGAACTTCTAAATCGCGATCAGGACGAAGCGGTTACCGGAGATATCAATGCTAGCGCTAATATTATCAAAAGAACTCTTAGCAATTTCGGAATTGAAGTTGAGATGGGAGAAGTTTCTGTTGGTCCAACCGTAACTCAGTTTACAATGCGTCCAGCCATAGGCGTTAAGCTCTCAAAGATTACAACCCTTAATTCTGATCTGTCTCTGGCCCTAGCCGCTCATCCAATAAGAATCGAAGCACCTATCCCTGGCAAATCCCTTGTCGGCATTGAAGTGCCTAACAAGAAAGTTTCTATTGTCGGTTTGCGTGATATGTTCGAAAGTGAGGAATACAAAAAACCCAAGTTTTTCTTTCCCTTGTCCGTCGGTCGCGATGTTTCTGGCAATCCGGTATTCGCTGGTTTGGACAAGATGCCCCACTTGCTTATTGCCGGTGCCACCGGTACGGGTAAATCAGTATCAATAAATACTGTTCTTCTCTCAATGCTCTACAAGCATTCTCCCGATATGCTCAAATTGATCCTTATTGATCCTAAGAGGGTAGAGCTCACTTTGTATAATGGCATCCCTCATTTAATAACCCCGGTTATCACCGATAATAAAAAAGTTCTTGGTGCTCTAAAATGGGCGGTAAGCGAAATGGATCGGCGTTATGATACTCTTTCGAAATCGGGCTCAAAAGACATATTTTCATATAATGTAAAACTGGCTGATAAAAAGAGCGAAGAATTACCTATGTCCTTTATTGTTATCGTTATCGATGAGCTAGCTGATTTAATGGCTTCCTATGGGCGTGATGTTGAAGCGGCAATTGTTCGTTTGGCTCAAATGTCGCGAGCTGTTGGCATTCATTTGATATTATCTACTCAAAGACCATCAGTTGAGGTCATTACCGGTTTAATAAAAGCGAACATAACTTCTAGAATTGCTTTTCAGGTGGCCAGCCAAGTTGACTCAAGGACTATCCTTGATATGTCAGGTGCTGAAAAATTACTTGGCAAGGGAGATATGCTTTTTATGGCTGGTGATGTGGCTAAGCCCCGTCGTTTGCAGGGTGCCAATGTTACCGAGAAAGAAGTTAAAGATGTAGTTAAATTCTTACGAACCCAAGCCGAAGAACTCGATATGAGTTCTGAGGTGGAGATGCAGGTTGATTTTAATGCTACTGGAAGTTTTGGGGGAAACACATCTAATCCTGAAGATAGCGCCGATGATGAATTATATGGCGATGCAAAAGAGGTAGTAGTTCATGCTGGCAAGGCCTCAGCTTCCTTACTTCAACGCCGTTTGAAAGTTGGTTATGCTCGCGCGGCGCGCCTGCTAGATATTCTCGAAGAAAATGGAGTTATTGGTGCTGGTGACGGGGCTAAACCTCGCGAGGTCTATATCCGTCAGGATGGCACGATTGCTCAAGAACCGGCGATGCTGGCTAGAACGGAAACGGGAGTTAATGCAGATACACCCGAAGCTGAAAGCGAAGAGGTGTAGGAAAAATGTTAAAGAATTTTAGTCTCAAGTTTGTAGATATAATGGTGGGTATAGTTTTGGGTCTTGGGTTTCAGTGGTGGCCGGAACTACATGAGCCATGGCAATAAAAAGGGGTCAGACCCCTTTTTAAATTTGATTTTATTGTCTCAAGTGCTACACTTTTCGTAGCACTTTTATTTTTCAAAAATAGGAAGTTCAATGAGGACATGGCTGTTGGCTGTTCTACTTTCGGTTCCTTTCGTATCTAATAGTTGCGATCAACAGGTTTATCAGTCCGAAGGATTGAATGTATATCTTCATCCAGATCTTCAGCAATATGCTCCGTTCTCTCATGTATGCAAGATGAGTGATGGGAAAAGATATTTTGCCGCACTGGGTACTTATACCGGAACTGTTTTCGTTGACTATACTGACGATAAACTCGAAGAAAAGGATATTAAATTCTTTCCAGGAGCGCCTTCCCAATGGCGCGAGTGTAGGTCTTACCGACATCCGGCTAGTGGGAATGTTTATGTTTATGTTGTGACTGAAGGAGGTACTTGGAAGATCATAGATGGAAAGCCTGATTTTAGCGGGTATCCTGGCGGTATACAAATATTTAAGCTGACCGATAGTTCTGTAGAGTTAGTCTCAACATATGTTGGTAATTTCCATACCGCCCATACGATATTTATAGATACAGAAAAGGGATTGGCATTTGTTAATGGTTCGCGGTGGAAAGTTGATCCATCTGAAGAAGATAAAGATCACACGAATCATTTAGGCGGTCTGCGTATTCTTGATCTTGCAACTGATCCCGAGCACCCGATAGACATCGGTTCTTATAGCAAGAGCTATACTCACGACTCGTATGCTTTAGGCGGGGTTGATATCCCACCTCAGTTGGAATTCAATTCTGTTACCGGCAAATATACAGAGACTAAGGGAAGGCGAGGATATATCGTTTATCTCGCTGATATTTATGAAGGATATATTCGAGTGCTAGATTTTAGTGATCCCACAAATCCGGTACTGCTAGATTCAGTACATACGCCTCTTTATAAACAGGGTATTTCAGTGCACAACCTCTGGGCCTCGGAAGATAAAAAGTGGCTCTTTGCTACCGAAGAAACTAATGGAAGTAGTTTGTTAGTTTACGATATTAGTTTTCCAGATCAACCACGGTTTGTTACTGTGTATCGGAGTGAAAAAGTTGCTGACAGCTCAATTATTCATAATGTTATAATCAGGGGCAATATTGCCTACTGCTCATGGTATCGTGAGGGCGTACGTTTAGTCGATATTTCTAACCCGGTTCATCCAAAAGAATTTGCCTTCTTTGATTCTTCGACAAAGTTATTTCTGGATATGAGTCCATTCCATGGTAATTGGAGTGTGGATGTTGACGACCGAGGACTGATTATGATTAGCGATATTGAAGAAGGACTGTTTATTCTTCGTCGGACGCAGTAATTGATTTTACCATCTCAAGTGCTACACTTTTCGTAGCACTTTTTAATTGAGAGAGGCGATAATGGACACTGGGGATGTTGAAGATATTGATGATCTGGAGCTTAGATTTGTGGAATCTGACCGTAGAAAAAATGAGCTAAGTATTAAGTTGATGAGGACTATGGCTAAGTTAAGCGATGCCGAAGACACCCTTAAGCGTTGGCGAACCGAACTAGAAATCGTAGCAAGTAAAGGCGGTCACAATCTTTGTCATATTTGGATACCCGATCTTCTGAAAAGAACCCTGGGCCATACAGGCAACTTCCCCGATACCGAAAAACTTACAAAAGAACAATTTAAGCTCGGCTGTAAGTTTTACCAAGACGATATTTTCGGACCAGACAAGGTACCGCTATGTTCGGGGAAAATGTTTAATCAGCAAGCAGTTTTTCTTGATCGAGACGGGACGGTTATCGAGTCAATTTCTCGGCCAGATTTTGTGAAAAAGATAACGGCCCCATTTAGTGAAGATGAGCTTAAGTTTGTACCCAAGGCCTACTTAGCATTGAGTAGGTTAAAAGATGAGGGCCTTATCAGGATATTAGTGACGGATCAACCCGATGTTAGGCATGGCTATATGGAAGAAAAGATCTGGCAGCGGATTCAGAATAGAGTTAAGGATACTCTCGGTTTAGACGATATTTTTATGTGTCGACATCTGAGGGAAGACAATTGTCCGTTGAAAAAACCATCTCCATTGGTGCTTCAAGTAGCGGCTGACAAGTGGGGGATAGATTTATCTCAATCATGGATGATCGGTGACACTGATCAAGATATGCAAACCGGCCGAGCGGCTGGATGTAAGGTGATTTTGATCGATCATTTTTATAATTCTACTTTAAAAGAATCAGAATACGATCATAGGGCCAATAGTCTTATGGAGGCGGTGGAGCTTATCATAGGTTCTAAAAAGCAAGTCTTAGACCCCTAATTTAATATAAATCTCTAGCGCGATGCTAGGGATTTTGTTTTTATCTGAAGGTATGAGGATGAAGGCGTATGAATATACTCCGAATCCGAATACCAAAGGATAAAAACAAAATGACAGCATCCCAAGGGGGTTGTTGCTAAAATTGTCTTCTTTTTCGTCTTTCCTCCTTGAAATAGAGTTCTATATCTTCGTCGTCATTTCTCGAATAAGACAATTTTATCTAACAACGCGCAGAGAGGTTATATTAATTTAGGGGTCGGGACTTGCTTTTTGTTGGTCATTTTATAGAATGGATTATTAAATTCAAAAACGCTTGGAGGAGCGTTGTGTAAACTATTATGGCAAAAAAACAAACTGACGAGGTAAAAAACAAAAATGTCGAGATGATGGTCAAGGAAATACAGGAGAAATACGGTGAAGGAGCGATAATGAAGCTAGGGGAGGTTGGCAGGGTTGATGTGGATGTAATTCCTACCGGATCGTTGTCGCTTGATCTAGCTTTGGGGGTTGGCGGAATACCGCGAGGAAGGATAGTTGAAATTTATGGTCCGGAAAGTTCCGGCAAAACTACTCTTTGTCTTCATGTTGTAGCTGAAGCTCAGAAGATGGGCGGGACGGCGGCTTTTGTTGATGCTGAGCATGCACTGGACCCAGAATACGCAAAGAAGATCGGAGTTAAAATTGACCAGCTTCTTATCTCTCAACCTGACACGGGTGAGCAGGCCCTAGATATTGTCGAGTCGCTTGTTAAGTCTGGAGGAATTGATGTTATTGTTGTTGACTCTGTGGCGGCACTTACGCCTCGAGCGGAGATAGAAGGGGAGATGGATCAACAGCATATGGGTCTTCAGGCTCGGCTTATGTCTCATGCTTTACGCAAATTAACAGCGATTGTCGCCAAGTCTAAAACGACAGTTATTTTTATAAACCAATTACGAATGAAGATAGGGGTTGTGTTCGGTAATCCCGAAACCACCACCGGAGGTATGGCTTTAAAATTCTATTCTTCGGTTAGAATTGAAGTTAGAAAAGCGGCTCAGATACAAGCGGGGGAGAAGATTGTCGGTAATCGAGTCAAGGTCAAAGTCGTCAAAAATAAAGTTGCTCCGCCGTTTAGAACTTGTGAGTTCGATATTCTCTACAATGAAGGTATTTCTAAATATGCTGACATTGTTAATGCCGGAGTCAGATATAATGTGGTAACTAAAGCCGGGAGTTGGTTTAATTACCTGCCCGCCGGCAAGGAAGGCGGCGAACCTATTAAACTCGGGCAAGGCATTGAGGGCTCTCGTCAATTCCTCAAAGAAAACCCCAAACTCGAAAAAGAAATCGTTACTAAAATAAAAGAGGCGGCGGTTCTGGAGGCCTAATGAATCGAAATTTTGCTCTCGGCTTCAGCCCATTTAGGGCACAGCATAAATTCCTGCTGGAATTTTGCTTTGTACTCGCTCCGTCGAGCTCCGTAAATCCCTTCATGGACCAAAGCCTGCGCAAAACCCCGATTCACAGTTGCTATTGACAAATAGGCATTCGATATGCTATAATTAAGACAATCCAGACTGGACAACGTGTTCAGATCGCTGGAGGGAGACGGTCCGTAGGACCGTCGGGGATCAAGCGGGGGCTCCGGTGAAATGGTAATCCGGCCCCCGCCCCCTTTCTTTAAAATCAAATTCCTTACGAAATAGGTCAGAAATAATGAGATTTATGGGTTATTTCGTGGGGGGTGGGCAATGCGTCGTGTCGGTGCGGTCGTGGTTCCTAGGAAACTCGGGGGCCAACCGCGAATCCGGCTCGCGTGAGCTCCGCGGGCCATCTGTCGGAAGCGGAAGAAAAGCAGAAGAAAGAAGCGTTGATCGTCGTCGGAAGTCGGTTGATTGCTTGCTTGTCGGTAGGAAACGAGCCCACCCCCTGCGCTCGTTTTGTAACAAGTTTCCCTGCATTGTGTGGGGAGTAGGGGTGACCGTACACCTTGTGCCTAGAAACAAACGGACGCTATACGGAGCGTTCAATGATCCTGACGGAGCGGAAGGCGCTTGCACCGCTCCGTCAGTAAAAATTTTAATCTCTCGAAATTAGCTTATCTTGCAAACAAGTTTTGAATAAGATAATCTAATTCCGCGAGGCTGGTATGCGGAAGTCTAGCCCAGACTTACGTGGGTGCGGAGCTTGCACTAATCAGGAGCGGCTATCAGCCTCGCAAGTTCTTTTTATTTCGCCATAGCTTTGCTAAAAGCGAAGGCGGGTCAGTTCCGTCCCGCCTTGTCGGGACAAGGATAAGATCACTCTCCGGAAGCAGTGGTCAACCCTAACCTGGAGGTTCGATGCACATCGTAATTGATGGCATTGTGTTTACGAGTCGCAAGGCGGCTCTTGAATACAAACTAAGCAAGTAGGGGGGTTCGGCATCGCCGTCGGCCGAGTTGTTAACTCGGCCATCGATCAGAGTTAATTTCAAAGAAGTTATTTCTGATCGAGAGGCTAGTCCGTCGTCTGCCGTCGGAAACGATTGCATCCGCATCTGCGGCACAAGCCGGCGGTTAGCCTCTCGCCACATTTTTTATAAGTTTGGGGGCATGCATGGGTTCCTTTCGAGGAGCCATCTTTAGACGATATAGGGAAGCCCCCACCCCATTGCTCAGCCTAAATTTTTTAAACTGGGGCTGAGCTTTTTGTTTTTAAAAAAAATAAAATGAGCAAGAGATACTGCCCTCTCGCGCGTTTCGAGGAGCGAACGGGCATGGTTGGCCTTCTTAGGCCAGAGGTAGCGACGAAAAACAGTGAGTCCCGTCGCTGGCGGGACGAACGGTAGCGAGAGGGTGGTATCTCTTGCGAAACGAATTCCTTTCTGTTAATATATACCGAGTAATATGTCTGATTTATCTAGCCAATATTATGAGCTCGCCTTCCATATTACCGCCAATCTAGAGGAAGCCGATGTTCGAAAAACCAGCCAAGACTTGGAAAAAATTATAACCTCTGATGGAGGTGTTATTTCTTATGCAAAAGATCCAGAAAAGATTCGGTTGGCCTATCCTATCAAACATCAAACGAGTGCTTTTTTCGGATATTTTAATTTTACCCTGGAATCGCCAGAAGAATCGGTGGTTAAGATAAGAGATGATCTCAGATTAAATTCTAACCTGTTGAGGTTCTTAATTTTAAAACATGAGCCGGAACCAAAAGCCGACAAAGAAGATATTATCCGCAAACTAGCTTCTGCTGAGAGGAGAAAAATTAAAGCAATGAAACAGGAAGACAAATCGGCCAAGGGCGAAGCACCAAAATTAGACGAGAAAATGATCGATGAGAAGCTAGAGGAAATAATAGAAAAATTATAATGAATCTAAATAAAGTTTTTATAATTGGTAGATTAACCCAAGATCCAGAAGTTCGATCGACCCAGGCTGGTCAGTCTGTTGCCACGGTAAAAATGGCTACTAACCGAGTTTGGACTGATAAGGCTGGACAGAAACAAGAAGGGACGGAATTCCATACAATAGTTGCCTGGGGACGGCTGGGTGAAATAGCCGGCCAATATCTTAAAAAGGGCGGATTAGCGATGTTTGAGGGACGACTTCAAACACGCTCATGGGTTGATAAGAGTAATAATAAAAGATACACGACAGAAATAGTGGCCGAAAGCTTGCAAATGGGCCCGCGCTCCGCCGTAAGTCAGTCGGTTGATGGAAATAGTTCTAGTTCAGGAGGCTTTCAGCCGCGACCAGCCGTTTCTGATATCTCTGCCCAAGGCGGATCCGCCTTTGGCGGAAAGAGATCTTCACCTGTTGCCGATGCAGATATTCCAATCATTGGAGAAGATGAACCAGTAAGCACTGGAGTCGAAGAAGATGAGGTTAAGATAAATAAAGAAGATTTACCATTCTAATATGGACTGTAATATTTGCAACGACAATATAAGAATCGACTATAAGAATAAAGAATTTTTGAGGAAGTTTGTTACCTCTCAGTTTAAGGTTGCTTCTTCTAGGAGAAATAAGATTTGTGGTAAGCACCAAAGGAGGATTTCTAATGCCGTCAAACTCGCTCGCTATATGGCTCTGGTTCCATATACTCGGCTTCAAGTCGCCAAACGCCAACTTAGCCGCTAATCAACCTGCTCGCTAGATCTTAATCTCAACAACATCGCCCTCTTGGATAATATAGTCTCGGCCGACTGTTTTTACTAGGCCTTTTGATTTTGCTCCGACCCAGCTGCCGGATTCAATAAGCGTTTTCCAATTTATTACCTCGGCTCGGATGAATAATTTTTCAAAATCAGTATGGATGGCACGGGAGGCACGGGGGATAGGATCGCCAATGTGGGCGGTCCAAGCTCTGGTTTCATCCTCACCTGTAGTCAGGAAAGTCAGAAGGCCAAGGGCTTCATATCCTGTTTTAATCAGTTTATCCAATCCGCTTTGAGATATGTTAAATTCGACCAAGTATTCTTTTTTTTCATCTGGGGTAGCTTCTGACATAATTAACTCAAGGGGCGATGACAAAACGACATAGTCTCTGCTATTTATGGCTTTCAATAATTTCTCATCTGGTTTCCATCCTTGAGCTATTTGTGTCTCGGAGGCGTTTAAGACAAATATAACTTTTTTTTCAGACAATAAATCCAAGGGCGGTAAGTCTTTTCCGCCAGCTAGCGGATTTCTTTTTTCATTTCTTTTTTCTTTTGTCTGAAGATCAGCTAGCTCAAGCTCTGTTTGGATAATCTCAATATCACTAGCCGGATCTATTTCATTGTGGACATGAATAATGTTTTTATCTTCAAAGACTCTAACTACATGGGCAATGGCATCTACCTCGCGAATATTGGCAAGAAATTTGTTACCCAATCCCTCACCTTGAGATGCGCCTTTTACTAATCCTGCAATATCAGTAAATTCAACCGTGGCATATATCTTTTTCTTTGAATTTGACATCAGAGCCAGAGCATCAACTCTTTGATCGGGCACCTCAACCACACCCACATTCGGGTCAATAGTAGTAAAGGGGTAATTCTGAATATCAACTTGCTTGTTCGTCAGGGCCTTAAATAGGGTAGATTTACCCACATTTGGTAACCCGACTATACCGATGGCCAGTTTTGAGCTCGACATGGTTTGGTGTAATTGGCAGGAAACCAGACACGTCTAGCTTTTCCTGTGTGCCAACTATTTTATCTAAAACGTTCATCATTATCGCTCTTTTTTGATCAAAATTCAAGTTGCTCAATGGCACACTCAGATGAAACAAAGAAGCTTGAGAGAATATGCGAACAGAAGCTTGCTCATTCAGACGAGCTAAAGAAATTGGTATTCTAAAAGGGCCTTTGCGGGGGAGTTGTAGCCAATATCGTTAAAATCAGTGTTTTTTCTACTATCTTAACGATATTGGTTGACTTTTCCGTTAAGATGAGTATAATGGATATATGGCAAATACGTTAAAAATATACAAAAAAATACAGGATTTACGAGAAAGATACTATAAAGCTAGTGTTGGGAAAGAGTCTCTTTTGAAAATACTTGCGGAAGCAGAAGTTTCTGACCAGGTGTACAACTCTAATGCTATTGAAAATAGCACCCTTTCACTTGAAGAAACAGACAAAATTCTTCTTCAAATAGAGCTCGACAGATATATATCAGAAAGAGAAATTTTTGAGGCAAAAAATCTTGCCCGAGTCGTGATGTATATAGAAAGCAAGTCAAAAGAAAGCGAGCTTGATTTTGATATTATTTTGTCGCTTCATAAAATGCTTATATCAAATATCCGCGATGACATAGCTGGCAGATTTAGAAAAGAAAATGAGTGGGTACGGGTAGGTGATTATGTCGCACCAAACCCCCTAGAAGTGACTGATCGTTTGCAAAAAGTTCTAACAGAATATAATTCAAACACGTCCGAGTCTATTATAAAAAGAATCGCCAAGTTTCATTTAGGTTTTGAATATGTCCATCCATTTTGTGATGGAAATGGTCGTATCGGGCGTGTCTTAAATAATTATCTTTTAATGCGTGGTGGATATGTATCAATAAATATTAAATTTATCGATAGACCGTTGTATTACGATGCGTTTAGAGAATTTCAAACAAAAGGCGGTACAAAAATTATGGAAACTATTGTTGCGAAAGCGCTGACAAATAGTTACCACAAACGGCTCGCATACTTGGAAAACAAAGTCATTATGGATTTGTCTGACTATGCAAAGAAATACAAACTTTCTCATGCAAACCTTATAAATAAAGCAAAGCGTCAAACCATTGAGGCTTTCCTGGAAAAAGGTGTCTGGAAAATTCCAGATAATTTTAAGTACGAAGCGGGCAAACGGTTTTAAAAGAAATCGGCTCTTTGTGTTCTCTGAACACCTAGCTTTATTTGAGAAATAATTTTATGGCAAACAAAAATCTTACAAACGTTCTTTTAAAATAGAATTGATGATTTTGTTTATTGCGTGTATAATAAAGGCAATCTTATGAAAGTAAGCTTTATCATCCCAGCTTATAATGAAGGTAATTATCTTGGTAAGTGTCTGGAATCTATTCTCCTAGAGATATTTAATAGCCCTTATCATGTGGAGATTATCGTTGTAAATAATGCCAGTACAGATAATACAAAAGAGGTTGCTTTATCTTTTCCAGGAGTCAAGATAATAGACGAACTACAAAAGGGGTTAGTGCATGCTCGACAAGCTGGTTTTTTGGCCTCTACCGGAGATTTTATTGTTCAGCTTGATGCAGACACCATTCTTTCAGAGGGTTGGATGGGGATTGCCATGAAAGAATTGAGCAAAAATCCAAAGTTGGTAGCTGTCAGTGGACCGGTGACCTACTATGATGTGTCGCCGGCGATTAATAGAATAGGACGCCTGTATTCTCGAGTAGGTTTTATAAGCTACTTGATAAATCGTTTTGTCCTTCGAGTGGGGTCTATGCTTCAGGGAGGCCTTTGTATCATAAAAAGGTCTGCCCTTGAGCAAATAGAAGGTTATAATTCCAAGATTAGTTTTTATGGAGAAGATACGGATTTAGCCAGACGGTTACATGCCATCGGTGGGGTAAAGTTTACATTTAAACTCACTACACACTCTTCGGGACGCAGAGTCATCGCGGAGGGTCTTGTCAGAACTGGCGTGCGGTACTATATCAACTATATGTGGGCCACCTTTATCAAAAGGCCATACGATAATAGTTATATAGATATTCGTGATACTGTTGATCCTTTAAATAATATTGGTTTTAAGTCAAGACTTAGATTTAATACGCATATTCTGGTTGGTATAATTTGGGCAATAGCGTTTTTGGGCATAGTTGCTGGTGTACAAGCTTCTCGCGGTTCCATTGCCAGTGCTCTAATAGTTGGCAAAGTAAAAATCATTTCTGAAAAAGCTATCGGCATATATAATTCTTTGGATGTTGATGGTATAACCAAGAAATAAGATATAATACATCGCTATGTCGTCTCATGTCGTTCAACTAATTATTGAGTATAAATATGTTTTTTTGGTCTTCATATCTATTATTGAGGGCCCAGTGATTTCAATGTTGGCGGGCTTACTTCTAAAGCTTGGGTACTTAAATTTTGTTCTGGCTTATCTTACCCTGATGGCGGCTGATTTAATAGGAGATACCGGTTGGTATTGCGTTGGTTATTTTGGAGGCGAACCGTTTGTTAAAAGATTTGGGAAGTATTTTAATATTTCCGAAACAGAGATTGCTATAATAAGCCGATTGTTCCACAAACATCAAGACATGATTCTTTTTGTATCAAAACTAACGATGGGATTAGGATTTCCTTTTATTACTCTGACTACGGCCGGAATGTCTAAAATAAATTTTAAGCGTTATATTCTTATTAACTTTGGTGGACAATTAATATATACCGGAGTACTTATTGCTATTGGGTACTTCTTCGGCAATTTATATATTTCTATAGGAGGTATTATGGGTAAGGTAGCCCTAGCTGCTATATTCGTAGTTATTTTTATTCTTTTGCTACGCTTTCGAAGATATATTCGAAATAAAACTATCAAGGAGAGCTCAATTTAGTTCTAATAATATGATCTCTATTATAATTCCTACGCTTAACGAGGAAAAGATAATCGTATCTACTATAAACAAACTCAAGTCTGCTCTTACTATTGATCATGAGATCATTGTTTCTGACTCGTTGAGTACAGACAAGACCGTTGAGCTAGCAAGAAAGTATGCAGATAAAGTAGTGATATTCTCAGGTATTGGCAAATTGACTATTTCTAAAATAAGAAATAACGGAGCCAGAGCCGCAGTAGGTGACTTCTTTGTATTTATGGATGCGGATTGTGTTATCAAAGATGCCGACAACTCTTTAAAAAAATGTTTGGCCAGGTTTGAAAAGGATAAAAATCTTGTGGCTATCACCGGAGGACTAAGAGTCTTTCCGGAATTTGAAACCAGGTCTGATAGAATTTTCTTTGGTCTGGTTAATGTCGTAGAACGCTTTTCGAATAATGTTCTTCATCGGGGCGAGGCGGCTGGTAAATTCCAAATGATCAGAAGAGAGGTCTTTGAAAGGCTGGGTGGTTTTAGGGAAGATCTGGTTACGCGGGAGGATAGTGACATGTTTTTGCGTTTGTCAAAAATTGGGAAGACTTTTTTCGACTCGGCTATAACTATTTTTCACGGTGGCAGGCGGGCCCACGCCATTGGTTGGCCGAAGCTCCTTTTCATTTGGATGATGAATACCGTTTGGGTGTCGCTATTCAATAAAGCTAAAACGGAGGAGTGGAAGCCAGTCCGATAGTAGTCGTCAAATTAATACAATTTACCACCACTTGACAAAAAGACCATAATAGTTTAAACTTTATTAAAGTTTCAATTAGGAGAGGAGTAGACTATGATCAGTTGCACACCTAGTGGCGCAGTCAGCTTTGTGGAGGGTAACCAGCCTGGTGTTTGCAAGAGATGCGGAGAATACTGGCATGATCATTTCAGGGTAAATGAGGGAAAAAAGACGGTTAGCGGTGGCAACTGTTCACCCTATGGCGGATTTAGTTTTATGGAAGGCAAACGACCTAGTTTTTGCAATCATTGTGGGCGCACAAAGAATGAGCACTACAATGCTTCTAATCTAGTGATAGCCCGCCCACCTAATAAGACGATGCGGCTAAATACTTAGTATACCGTCTGAGGCGAACATAATGTTCGCCTTTTTTGTTAGTGTGATGAGGAATATGCCGATAATTTGGAGGCGGGAGTTTTATGTTGTACTATGTATATTATGAAAGTGAATCCTACAATTTTTAGAGATTATGATATCCGCGGCATTGCTGGTAAAAAGTTTGCTCCAAAAGCTGTTAAAGAATATGAAAAGTGGTATGGTCCCTTTCCGGGTATTAGCATTACTCTTGAGGCAGCTCAGGCCATAGGCAGTGCTTACGGAACCATCATTAGAAATAACGGAGGCAGGAGAATAGTTATTGGTCATGAGCTAAGACCGTTTGGCGAAGAGTTAAAAAAGGCATTCATTGCTGGCGTATTAAAAGTTGGTTGCGATGTGAGCGATTTGGGCGTATCTCTTACGCCTATTATTTATTTTAATACTGCTTTTGCTGGTTTTGATGGCGGAGTAATGGTGACCGGCAGTCACAATATATATTTTTATAACGGATTTAAGTTGATGAAAAAGGGCGTTTATCCCATTTTTGAAAAAGAGATTCAAGAGTTGAGGCACATAGTAGAAAAAGAAACTTTTTTTAAGGACAGAACGGGCAGATATAGCACATTTGATGGGTTCAGCTCCTATAAAAAATATTTTTTAGACCACATCAAGGTCAACAAAAAGTTTAAAATTGTAATTGATAGTGGCAATGGTAGTGCGGGCCTTTTTTCTCCTGACATATTTAGAGGCTTAGGCTGTGAAGTAATTGAGATATATTCAAAACCAGATGCATCTTTTCCAAATCATACTCCCGATCCACAAGAAAAACAGAATCTCACGGAGCTTGCTAAAAGGGTAAAGAAAGAAAAAGCTGATCTTGGCATTGGTTTTGATGCCGATGCTGATAGGGTTGGCTTTATTAGTGAAAAGGGCGATTTTATTGCTAGCGATTTAGTTTTGCTAGTTTTTGCTAAGGACGTTTTATCAAGATATCCTGGCAAAAAAATAGCTTACGACGTTAAATGTTCTCAACTGCTAGAAGATTTAATTCCTAAATATGGAGGAATTCCCGTTATGCATAGAACGGGCCATGCTCCAGCAAAGGCAGCATTAAGAGAAGATGAGGATATTATATTTGCGGGCGAATTTTCGGGACATTTCTTTTTTGTGGACGACTACTTTAAGATTGATGATGGGCCATATGGTGCGGCAAGAATTATGGAAATAATGTCGCGTCAAAATTGTAGCTTTTCGTCACTATTTGATGACATTCCTGAAAGAGTTTCCACGCCAGAAATGAAGCTTCCGTCTTCAGACGAAGCAAAGTTTGGTATCGTTGAAAGTGTGAGAAAAAGTTTTGCTAAAAAATATTCATTAATTACGCTGGACGGCGTCAGGTTTAAGGTAAGCAAGACGGGTTGGGGTCTTTTTAGAGCTTCAAACACCGCTCCCTATCTGAGTTTGAGGGCAGAGGGTGAAACGAAAGAGGAAGTATTGAAAATAAAGAATATTATAGCTGATGAGCTAGAAAAGTTTCCTGATATTTTTGATAAACTAGATAGGAACAATATTGCTACAATCGGTAAGCTTGGATGGAAATAAAATGCCCCTCAATAATATTCGGGGCAGGCCGCTATTTAGCGGCATAGAGACTGGAAGTGGGTAGCTATTAGTTTTTCTGCTTTATCGACTTGGGTTTTAATGTCGAAGTTTTTTTGAACTTTCGAAATTCCCATTTTCTCGAGGCGTTGGATTGTGGCTTTTAATATCCATGGCCAAACTATTGTTGCATCAGTTTTAACATGGCAGGTTTGGGCATCATCTGTTAGCTTGCCCCATGATTTTGCTTCTTCATCTGTAGAACCGGATAACCCACCCCATTCAACTGGTTCGGGACATATTCTGACACTGTAGGAGAACTTAATATTTTTAAAGCGCTTTGGAGCTTTACCTTCCGGCATTCTAGACTGGATTAGTTCCAGAAATGGGCAGACTTGTCTTTTCCAGTTAAATGGAACTCCGCCGCCGATCGTAAAAAGACCTATTTTCTTTTGTTGATTAATTAACTCTGCATAGTGGTAAAGATCCATAAAATCATTGTACTGGAAGGGATTTTTACCTTCGACGACTCGCCTCATGTTGTATAAAGCCACATCGAGTCCCATCTCTGAATCGGTAAATGCCGGAATATATACGGGAATATTAAAGTCGTGGGCACTTTTTAATATTCCGCGACCCTCCATATTGTGATTTAACCACTTGCCCAGTTCTCTAGTTATCAACCTCGAGGATAGTGTTATATATGGATTCAGGCCGCGTAGCACTTCATAGATAATTTCTTCGACTTCATCTAAATTTTTTTCTGGCTCTAAAACATCATAAATACGGTCATAACCTGCTTCATAAAGCTCAATGTCATTCATTTTTGGATCGTATTTAAAATGAGTTCTTCCGCTTGATTCAACAAATCCATGGGTCATTAATGCACCTGTCGAGATGAGAGTGTGAACAAATCCACGCTCGATCATTTCGCAGAAAAGCGGTCCCATTTTCGCCGGAGTCATGGCGCCGGATGATGACATCACTACGAATGTGTCTGGATCGGTTACCATTTTTACTAATGTATCAACTGACTCTCCAACTTTCCTGCCTCCGAAAGCGGTCTTTGACATTGCTCGAAGCATCTCATCAAAATCGTTAGTCTTAGAAATATCCAAAGGTTCAAGAGGAACTAGACCATCATCGAATCCGGTGTGATAATGTTTTGGATCCCTTTTCATTCATAATCCTTTTGTTGTAAAAGAATATAGAGAGTTTAAACGAAAAAACCCAAAATCGCAATAGATTAGAGCAGTCCCATTTTTTCTTTAACTTCTTTCATGGTTTGAGAGGCGAGTACGCGGGCTTTTTCTTCTGAGTTTTCTAGGATTGATTCCACATATTTCATGTCTTTTTCTAGTTCTTTTCTTTTTTGCTGGAAGGGTCTAAAAAATTCAACCACAACTTCGGCCAAATCGTTTTTAAAATCCGCGTACGATTTACTGGAGTATTCTTTCTCAAGGTCTTTTATCTCTTTCTTTGAAAGTAGGGAATAAATAGTAAGTAAATTAGATATGCCTGGTTTTTCTTTTTCATCAAATTTTATTTCCTTTCCGGAGTCAGTTGTGGCTTTTTTGAGTTTGGCCCTGATCGTATCCGGCTCATCTGATAAGGCAATTCCGTCATCGCCTGTTTTAGACATTTTTTTGGTTGGGTCTTGGAGAGACATAATGCGTGCACCAGTGGCCATATGGGCTTTTATTGTCGGAAATACTTCGCCAAAGACATGGTTAAATTTAGATCCAACCTCATTGGTTAAATTGAGGTGTAGCAGTTGGTCTTCTCCTACTGGTACGAGATTGGATTTATATAATAGAATGTCGGCGGCCATTAGAACTGGGTAGGCGAGGAGGGCAAGGTTATTCTGGTAGCTTTTTGCGTTTTTATCTCCAGACTCTTCTACTTGTTCAACTTTTTCTCTGTAGTTGGGCAATCTTTCCAGCCAGCCAACGGGGGTAATGGTATTAAAAATCCAAGCAAGCTCGGTATGCTGAGGGACTCTAGATTGGCGAATTAGGAGCGATTTTTTGGGATCAACGCCAGCGGCTAGGTAATCTAAGATAACATCCATAACTTGCTGGCGGTATGTTTTGGGATCATAGGGGGTGGTAATGCCATGATAATCAACCACGGCAAAAATGGCTTGGTCAGCCTTCTCCTGCAGTTCTATCCAGTTCTTTATAGCCCCCAGATAGTTTCCCAAATGCAATTTTCCCGAAGGTCTAATTCCAGAAAAAACTTTTACCATATAAACAATCATACACAAAAGTTGATTTAAAATAAAGGATTGTTTTAAGCTTGCTTTTTATTGGATTTTTGGTATAATATGGCAAGTTTAAAAACGGAGGTGCCGAAGTGGAAAATTCAGTTCATTTACCAACAGGCCATAAGTTTACGCTATACCGCGATGTAGAGGACGTCTATGTTCTTGAAAGCCAGCAGGAGGGCGGACCGATTGTTGATGGAATTGATGTTAGTGAAGTGGTCGCGAACATGATCAAAGTAATTCCAGAGTGGGGGAGTTTGTCTGAATTAGCCAGAGGATACACAGCTAATGCTACACATGCTTTTAAACTTTATGAGGAATTTTGAGGGTGCATCGGTCGAAGTGTTGAGTCGTCTAGATCCACATCAATTGTTGGAGGAATCTAGTGCGGGCAAATAATGCCCGCTTTTTCTTGCTAATATTGCACCCCACTATTAGTTATCTTTTCTAGATTTTACTATTAGGTAAATCTATCATATGATAGATTTACCTAATAGTAAGGTATTAATAAATAATCACAGATAAAGCCATGGATAAACCATTTTCAAGAATTTTATTAACATCACTTGTTATCGGGGGTGTGGTTTTAGTTGCGGCCGCTAACCCTTACTTTGGCATTAAGGCCATCGGTGTGGTTCAAAAGGAACTAAAGAGAAGAAAATGGGAACAGTTTAGAAGCGATTTATATCATCTTAGACGTAAGGGATTTATTAATGTAGAACCAAATCCGAACGGCACATATACAGTTAAGACTACTAAAGCCGGAAGAGAACATGCTCGTAAATATGATCTTGATAATCTATTTCTCGAAGTTCCTAAAAAGTGGGATAGAAATTGGCGGTTGATCGTATTTGATATTCCAGCCAAGAAATATAAGGCAAGATCTGCTTTACTTGGAAAATTAAAGGAACTAGGTTTTGTAATGCTTCAACGAAGTATCTGGGCCCATCCATTCGAATGTAAAAATGAAATTGCTGTAATTGGAAAAGCTTTTGAAGTCGAAAGGTATATCCATCAAATAACTTGCCATCAAATCTCAGCGGGGGAGGATTTACGGCGTGAGTTTGAAAAAAGAAATAGTACAAAGCTCATTTAGTATTTACTAGTATTTTTTATTAGGTAAATTCATCATATGATGAATTTACCTAATAGGTGATGTGGGTGTGTGTATAATTAAGATGATCAGACATGTTACAATAAGTTTATGGAGAATTTAGATTTAACTAACTATATTCAGCAGGCAAGGAAGTCGGGGATTGGGGATAATAAAATTCGAGAGGGACTACTTCAGGCCGGATGGCCGGTTTCTAGCGTGGAAGAGGCAATGATGAGAGCGCCAGTGGCCGATATTCCACAATCTAGGCCGAAGACCCAGATGTCTAAATCCATTGCCGTCATATTAGCCGTCACTGCTATTGCTATTGCGGTGAGTGCGGGAGCTTATTTTTGGTGGCAAGAAGCACAATATACCTACACTATCTGTCCGGCAATGGTCTATCCCGATTATAGTAATATAAAGACGGGCGAAATAAGAAACTTCCGATGTCTTCTGCCGCCAGAAGGATGGAAATTGGTAGAAGAAAGGCAACCCTCATCAGAAATATCAACCTGGAAAACCTACCGCAACGAAGAATATGGGTTTGAGTTTGGGTATCCTCAAGATTGGACGATAGCAGATTACAGCACAAACGATCTAGTTTATTTTTATAGCAATCAGAATCTAGCGATGGATTTACTTGTGCATTTGAAAGGATCTGATGAATATTTTAATGATGTTGCAATAAATGCCTACGACTGTGGGGGAGACGGTAATGACACGAGCGGTTGTGCTCTAATTCCACGACAGAATAGCAAGCTAAATATTGACGGCTTGATAGTTTATAAAAGCGTAGGAGTAAACGACACTAAATATTTTATACAAAATCCGAATAAACAAAACACCGCGGAGTTTTATAATGTTAACGAAACAAAAGCTGACCAAATCCTATCCACATTCCGCTTCACGAAATAGCCGATAGGCTGGTAAGCAAGTAAGCAGATAAGCAAAACTAAAAAATCTCCTAAAGGAGATTTTTTAGTGTGGAACTTGCGAGAGGAGCGAGGGCTGTTGCCTTGTCGCGCGCTTCGAGAAGCGGACGGGCATGGTTTTTGCGAAGCAAAAGAGGTAGCGACGAAAAGCAGTGAGCGAGCTCGCTGGGCGAGCGAACGGTAGCGAAAGGCAATAGCCCTCGCGACTATACCTCTATCACCACGGGCAAAATCATCGGTCTGCGCTGAGTTTTCTGGAAGAGGAACAGTCCGATTTGGTTGCGGAGCTGGTCTTTGAGATAGGCGAAGTTGGGTTCATACATTCCTTGGCTTTCAACAACTTGCCTTATTTTTCGGCGGACATGCATTAGCATTTCCTTGTTTTCTTTAAGATAAATAAATCCTCGGGAAATAATATCGGGACTGGTCATTAACTTATGACCTTGCGGGGTATGTTGGACAAGGGCGATGACGACGAACATGCCGTCTTCGGCCAAGATCTGCCTGTCGCGCAAAACGACATTACCGATATCGCCGACACCAAGCCCATCAACGAAAACATAATCAGCTGGGGCTTTCTCGCGATCAAACCACCACTTATCTTTTTCGATATGGGTGATAGAGCCGTTATCGGCTATGATGACATTCTCCGGAAGAACGCCTTCTACTTGAGCCATCGCGGCGTGATTAATCATCATCGAGTATTGGCCATGGATAGGGAAGAAGAATTTAGGTTTCATCAGCTGTATCATCCTTCTCAAGTCTTCTTTATTTCCGTGTCCGCCGGCATGGACATCAAGCATTTTATAATTGAGAACCTTTGCTCCGTTCCTATAAAGTTGGTCCTTAAGGAATTGGACATCTTTCTCGTTTCCTGGAATTACCGAAGATGAAAAAACAATAGTGTCGTTTTTCATTATCCGGACATATTTATGTTCGCCATTAGCGATACGCATTAAAACGGCATTGCCTTCACCTTGAGCGCCGGTAACGACAGCAACAATTTTGTTTCGGGGATAACTATCTATTTCGTCCATTGAGATCTGGGTATCCCTGGCCATCTTCAGGTAGCCTAGTTTTTTACATATCTCAACATTTGTCTTCATCGAATAGCCGTCAAAAACGATTTTCTTTCCGTATTTTTCGGAAATAGTAATTATCTGCTGGACGCGGTTAATGAGGGAAGCAAATGTTCCCAATATCAACATGCCCGTGGCCGCACTGATTATCTGGTCAAGGTTGTTGGTAATATCCTGTTCAGATAAGGAATGGCCCTCGTTCTCAGCTCCGGTAGAGTCTGACATCAAGACAAGAACGCCTTCTTCACGGCTCATTCGTTCCATTTCTCCTATGTCAGCCGGTTTATCATTGACCGGAGTGTCATCGAATTTAAAGTCTGAAGTATGGACGACATTGCCTATCGGAGTTTTAATTATTATTTCAAGATCATCCGGAATCGAGTGATTAATGCGGAGGACTTTGACTGATAGCTTGTCCGAAACTTTAATTTCATCACCCGGATTAATGGTCAGAATATCTACTGGTCTCCTGTCTTTGAATTCTTCGAGTCGCTTCATTAATAAGGCCTTGGTTAAAGGAGCGGCATAGAAATCAGGGTCGCCTATTTTGTCCAAAACGAAAGGCAGTGCTCCTACATGGTCCATGTGGCCATGGGTAAAGAACATCGCTTTTACCATATGTTCTCGACCTTCGAGGTATCCCGGATTTGGAATTATAAAATCAATTCCAGGCATTTTCTCATCACCGAATCTGACGCCGGCGTCAATGAGTATTATCTCGTCGTCATATTGAAGAGCGGACATATTTCGGCCGACTTCGCCTAAACCGCCGAAATGGACTATCTTAAGACCCCCGGTTTCGGTACCGGTTTCTCTAGTTTGTTCTTTGCGGGCTGTTTCCTGAAGAACTCTTACATGGCGGACGACTGGTTTCATCCAGCGATCTCGCTGAGAACGCTGAAGTTTCCTCATGTCCTTTTTATTAGGATCACCTGTCTGCCGGACAGGCTGGCGAGGACCCTGGTCTGCTGGACCAGTTTGCGCAGGCTGGTGGGCCGGCGGATGTACAGGATGATTTTGAGGAGTGTGAGGACTTCTCGGTTTATTTTTTTGTTCTATCACTTTTCTTGCTACAAATTACGAATCATTACGAATATACGAATAAAAGAGTCGTATATTAAAAAAGAGTAATTAGTAGAGTAATTATTTGTTAGTGGGCGAGAGAGGAGTTGAACCTCCACGACCTTGCGGTCATACGCACCTGAAGCGTACGTGTCTGCCAGTTTCACCACTCGCCCAAATTAAAAGTTCGTTACTGAACCATTAATTGGTAATAGGAAGAAATCTTAATAATCGAGATGCTTACTAGGTTATCTACAAGTATATCACACTCATTCCGTAATTGCAATACCTGCCTGCCGGCAGGCAGGGGCTAACGCCACACCCTTTTTGTTTCAATATACCATTTTTCGATATTTAAGAATCTGTCAGCGGGGGTGGCAATGACCTTATTGCCGAATCCTTTTATGTCTTTTGAATGTCCATACAAATAATATGGACTGTACAGAAATAATGCCGGGATATCATCCGAAATTAAAACTTCAAAGTCATTGTATTTTTTGGCTCGTTCAAGCGGATTCAATGTTTTACGAGCTTCTTCAAGGATAGCATCGGCGGCCTTGTTGTCGTATAGAGCAAGATTAAGGCCGGGATCTCTTTTTTGGGAAGAGTGCCACAAAGTAAATGGGTCAGGATCCAAGCTGATTATTTCTCCAAAAAGAAGTGTTTGATAGTTCCTGTCTTTGATTGCTTGTTGAAGATCGGGGGTAGGAAGTGTTTCTAGTTCCAAATTTATACCCACTTCTTTCCATTGTTCTTTGATACTGTTGGCAACTTCAATTAGCTCGGGCCAAGTTGAGGTGGTTAACTTGATAGTGAGTTTTTCATCCTTTTTCATGAGGATACCGCCCTCACCTTTCTTATCCCAGCCAGCCTTTGTCAATGTTTCTATGGCCAGATCTTTGCTGTAACCGTATTTTTTTATGTTTGGACTTTCTTCTAAAACTGTAGATAAAATTGGAGAATCAATAGCCAATCCATTACCCTCTAGAATTTTTTTCACCAGAGCTTCTTTGTCGGTGCCATAAGCTAGGGCTAAACGGATATTTTTATCGGAGAGGACCTTACTCTGATTTTGATTAAAAAATAGACCAAAATATCTAGGCATTAGGATATTTTCTATCTCTAGTCTTTGTTTGTATTTAAGCCTTTTTAGATTTTGAGGCGATATCAGGCCAAGGCTAGAAACCTCGTTTTTATTATGAGCATCAATAAGCTCATCTTCTGAACCGTATAATTTTAGCTGTATCTTATCAATAAATGGCCGGCCAGCATAGAAATTTTTGTTGACCTCGAGCTCGTACAACCTTATTCGGCCAACGGCATCTTTTTGGAGTTTATTAAATTTATAGGGACCAGAACCGATGGGTTTAATATTAAGTTCTGATAAGGCAAAATTTATCGGCTTTATGTTCTCCCAGAGATGTTCCGGAAGTATCGGTAGGGTCAGGTTATTTAAAAATTGGGCATACTTATTCTTTAGCTTCAAGATCAGGACATAGTCGTCTACTCTTTCTATTTCGACTCCTTGCCAGTTTATTCTTTGTAAACTGCCATAGTCCTGGTTCTGAGCTGTGCGGACGGTGAATATTATATCGTCAGTGGTTACTGGCTTGCTATCGTGCCACTTAGCATCATCTCGAAGGTGGATAGTGTAGTTCAATTCATCGGAAGAAATATCATAGGATTTTGCTAGATCGGGGATTAATTTACCATCCTCGTTGTATTTTAAAAGGCCGGAATAAATAAGACGAACAAGATCACGGTCGGCATCTGATTGGGAAAGAAGGGGATTAATGTGGCGAGGTTCATCAATTATGCCCTCTTTTATCATTCCGCCATAAGAGGCCACTGGTTTAGTGAAGTGATAATAGGAAGTTATCGGTATTGCGATAACTGAACCAATAGCTACTATGACGAAGCTTAGAATTAAATATCTTTCCTTCTTAGATAATACTTTGGGAAGTAATTTTAACTTGCTTTTAAAATTACGATTCTCCCTCTCGAGAATTTCTTTTATTCCCCAATTATGCTTAGGGTTTACCGGACTTTGATCCTCATTTTCTGTCGGTGAGGGAAGGCCAAAAAAATCATCTAATTGACGTTGTTTATCCATTGAGGCAACTTAATTTTTACAAGAGTAATCTAGCCACTGATATTCCCAAGAACAAGACTGTTAGAACTATCGTGGCATAAAATACCATTTTTTCTGCTCCTCGACGGGTGCTGTATTCCATCATTCCGCCACCGAAGGTCGATGATAAACCACCACCTCTTTGCTGGAGGAGGATGGTAATTATCAGAAGGGCAGAAATTCCGATGTGGGCGTATGTTAACATTTAATCTTTTGCTTTGGTTAATGCTGAAATAATCATATTTACTATGGCTATGATGATTGTTGCCCAGACCAAAGACATCATATCGCTTATGGCAATAAAGTCGAATATATAATCAACTAGCCATAAAAGCAAGGCGTTGATTACAATTATGAAAAGACCGAGGGTCAAGATTATGACCGGAAAAGCAATAAACTTGACGATCGGCTTGATGATCATATTGAGCAATCCCAACACGACCCCGGCAATCACATATCCTTTGATGCCTCCGGTAAAGCTAAATCCGGCCACGAACCAGGAAGCGGCATATAAAGCCAGACCATTGCCCAATATTCTAACTATAAAACCAATCATTTTAACAGTTCTTAGTGTAGCATTTTAAGCCATAAACTTCAAATTCTTTCGGTGGAGCTTCCTATAATACGATATCGCAAAGCGGTGGGCTTCGGAGTTGATTTGGAGGAGGAGGTTTTTGAGCGGTGTGGGCAGCTTCGATAATAGTATTCCCTTTGTCTTGTCGGTTAGAATCTTGTGTCCCATATGCTCCTCATTTTTTGTTAGAGCAATAACCGGAATATTTTTTATGATACTCTTGGCCGTATTAAACTGAGCTTTGCCGCCGTCAATTAATATTAGGTCTGGCATGGTCCATTCGGGATGATTAAAACGCCGAGTTAAAACCTCTTTTAACATAGCCGTGTCATCTGCGGTATTTTTTGTATAAATTTTGAATTTTCTATATTCATTTTTATTGGGTTTGCCATTCTCAAATACAATCATCGCTCCGACAGCATATTTGCCCTGAATATCGGCAATATCATAGGCTTCAATTCTGGCCGGTAATTGTTTCAACTTTAATAATTTCTGTAGCTCTATTAGTGCTAAATTATCTTGTCGATCAGAATATCTTTCATTTTTTAATTTTAAATTTTCAATTATTGTTGCGTTTTGGAAGACTCTTTTAAGTTTTTCAATTTTATATTGAAGTTCAAGGGCTTGTTCATACTCTTGTTGGTCAGACAGTATTTTCATCTCTTTTTCCAGTTTTTTAATAAGCGAGGATTTTTTACCCGATAAAATATCTTTTATGGCCTTTATGCTTTTTAAATATCTTTTATGTTCTTTGTTTTTATGTTCATTGTGCTTCAGGCAGCATACGCCGATACATTTACCGATGTGATAGTTGAGGCAATAATTGTGATGAGTTTGTTTGCAGGTACAGTAGGGGAATATTTTTCGTAATAAGCGCAGGGTAGTTTTAAGGGCACCGATGTCGGTAAATGGCCCGATGAAATTTTCATTTTTTGCGGGTTGGTGAGTAATAAATACTTTGGGGAACTTTTCTTGGGTAAAACCGACAAAGCCATACTGCTTATCATCGCGGAGCGTAATATTAAAATCCGGTCTGTATTTTTTGATGTACTGGGATTCTAGTATCAGCGCCTCAATTTCACTATCAGTTTCTATGAAATTAATTTTCTTTGTTTCTAATATCATTCGCTGAATCCGCCAGTTGGCGGAGGGATCGCTAGTTTTTGAATATGACTTGAGGCGACTTCTTAAATTTAAGGCCTTCCCTATGTATAGGGGCTTATCATCTCCATTTTTGAATATATAAATTCCCGGAGATTGAGGGGCATTCAATATTTTATTTTTCAGATCATCAAGAGTCATGACCGTATATTTTACATCAAAAAATCATGATTGACCATATGGGTTTTTTGATGTAGATTTTATCCAATTGTTTTGAACTTTTACAAAAAGGATTTCCGATGTCTCGAACGCCTAAAATAATCGAAGAAACCGAACTATATTCGGCCAATAACTATCACCCCTTGCCGGTGGTGATTACATCAGGGAGCGGCGTATGGTTAATGGATATTGATGGTAGGCGATATCTGGATATGTTTAGTGCCTACTCAGCTCAAAATTTCGGCCATTGTAATCCTAAAATTCTGACTGCTTTGATTCGACAGGCCCAACGGCTGGGAACTACCTCTAGGGCTGTTTATACTGATATCTTCAGTGAGTTTGTTAAGGCGATTGATGGTTTTTGCGGAATGGATAAGGTTTTGCCGGCCAATGGCGGGGCTGAGGCGGTAGAGACCGCGATCAAGATTGCCAGAAAGTGGGGTTATGAAAAAAAGAGAGTTGAACCCGATCAGGCAAACATAATTTTTTGCGATAATAATTTTCACGGCCGGACCATCGCAATAATCAGCGCTTCAAGTTCTGACCAGAATAGAAATGGTTTTGGACCATTCACTCCCGGGTTTACACTTGTTCCTTTCGATGATTCGGAAGCCATTGAACTAGCAATTACAAAAAATACAGTTGGAGTTTTGTTGGAACCCATTCAGGGTGAGGGCGGGGTTATTGTTCCTCACGATGGTTATCTAAGAGAAGTAAGGGAGATTTGTAACAGGCAAAACGTCTTATTTATTTTGGATGAGATTCAGACGGGATTTGGACGGACGGGATTTAATTTCGCTTATGAATATGATAGTTTTGGTAGCTATGTTCAGCCTGATATTTTAATTTTGGGCAAGGCTTTGGGGGGAGGGGTTCTGCCAGTTTCAGCGGTACTTAGCCGAAGGGACATTATGGAAGTAATGAGGCCGGGTGATCATGGAAGTACTTTCGGTGGAAACCCAATTGCTTGTGCTGTCGGTATCGCGGCCATAGAACTCTTAACCGAAAGAAATTTGCCCTTAAGAGCCCTAAGTCTTGGCCAGTATTTTATGTCTAAACTCAAAGAAATAAAAAGCCCTCTTCTAAAAGAAGTAAGGGGCAGGGGTTTGATGATTGGTTTGGAGTTGGTCGGGACTCCTGGTATTGGAAGGCGCTTTTCCGAGGCAATGCTTCATGGGGGTATCTTGTGCAAAGAAACTAGAGATAATGTGATAAGATTTGCTCCGCCGCTAGTGATTTCAAGAGTTGAAATAGATTGGGCGCTGGAAACGATAGAGAAGGTTTTAAAACGGTCTTGACTAAAGACCGTTTTTATTTTAACATTTTACACAAATCAGTAACTTAACAAAAAGGATTTGCTATGCATCCCGACCTAGAAGAAGTGATCGCTTTTCATGAATCAGTTGTAGCCGAAGGCAGGAAAGCTCTAATAGGCTATGAAAAAGAAAAACTTTTAGCTAATGTCGCTCTGCTCTCTGAAATTCCGACTACTTATGATGAAAAATCAGAAAGACAGGTAAATTCCGGAAACCTTCTTTTGAAGGGTGTTCCTGGCGTTGGTAAGACATTTTTTGGTGTTATTATCGCTGCCGTCAGTAATGCAAAGTTTGCCCGTATTCAGGGTCGAGCCGACCTTCAGCCCAACGAAATAGTTGGATTTAGGATGATCAATCCTGTTACCGGCGATATTACAACTGAATTTGGACCCCTGGCTTCGGGCGAAGTTGTTTTACTCGATGAAATTAATCGTATCCCCCAAAAGTCCCAGAGTGGATTTCTGGAAGCTCTCCAAGATCGGACGATAACCATCGGTAAAGAAACCTATGAGTTGCCCGCATTCAGTTTTGCGATAGCGACTATGAACCCGGTTGAAATCGGGCAGGGAACATTTCCACTGTCTGAAGCGGCTACCGACCGCTTCGCTATGCTGATAGATATTAAGTATTTACCTCCAGATGAAGAACAAAAACTCGTTCAGTTTGATTTTAAGAGGGTGAAGCTTAATAAGATAATGGCCAAGGAAAGAATTATTGAATTAAGAAGTAGGATCAAAGATAGTGTTAATCTTCATCCGAAGCTCGATAAATATATAAGAAGACTAGTATGTGCCTCTAGGCCATTTGATAAAGAGAAGTTTGATAAGGATAGGCGCGATCTCTATTCTCCCTCAGAATTGGTTGAAAGGTTTGTTGAACTGGGGGCGTCTCCTCGGGCTACGATCTGTTGGGGCCGACTTACCAGAACTTGGGCGTTGCTCCACGGTCATAGAACGAATGTTTTCCCGGAAGACATACAGAGTTTAGCTCGTCATGTTCTCGGTCATCGGCTTTGGTTGAAGCCGGAAGCTTCGAATGAAAATGTAACCGTTGAAGATGTGATCGATCAGATTGTTGAAAAAGTCGCGATACCATGATGGACACTGCTAAATCCATCGAGGTAAACCTCGGGGAGATAAAAGAAATTGACATTGTTGTTCTTCGGCGTCTTCAAGAATTGATCGGCGGAGATCACAAAAGTTTTTTCCGGGGAGATGGTTTTGATTTTGTCGGTCTTCGGGATTGGCAGCCAGGTGATAAGATTTCTTCAATCGATTGGCCTCAATCTACGATGAACAATTTTAACCCACTGGTGGTTATGGAGTTCGAAGAAGATAAAAACGGCACTATTCTCATTGTGACCGACGCATCTTTATCAATGCATTGCGGAGTGGATGGATTTTCATCCAGAAATATAGTTTCTCGGGCGATAGCTACTATTGGTCTTTCCGGAGTTTTTTTTCAAGATTTAACAGGATTATTTATTTTTGACCATAAATATAATCATGTTTATATCCGACCTAGAATGGGCAAGAATAATGTTATTAGTTGCGTCAGCCGCTATTTGAATCCTTCATTTTCCAGTTCAGCATCGAATTCGCTTAGTATGACTCAAAAGATTCTTGGCTGCTTGAGAAGGCCAGCCATGATTCCAGTTGTTTCTGATTTTCTTTTTGAAGATGCAGTCGATTTTATAAATGATATTTCCCATCTTAAATCTAGGCACGATTTATTCCTGATTGTAACTGAGGCCTCATTTTTATTTGAATTGCCTGGAATTTCAGATGGTTGGGTGGAGTGTTTAGATATTGAGAGTGGCAAGGCCGCATTGCTTTCAAGGAAAGAATTTATGCACATGTCTGGACGAGCCATGGATCATCAAGAAGCAGTGATTCAGAGAGCTCGGCAGTCTGGACTGGAAGTCTTAAAAGTCGGACGAGATAAAAACAAGTTTTATAATGATTTCGCAGAGTTTTTCTTCAATCGAAGAACGAGAAGAAGGGTAGTTTCCTAGAAACGATATCTATAAGTCCAGCATCGCTGGACTTTTTGTTTTCTCTATGTTATTACAAGCCCAAGCACATTGAAAATTCACCTAAATGAGGCCTGCATGTTTAGGAGTGGGATCATCTGGATCACCTGGTTAGTCGTAATTATTTTTTCTGGTGGCTCACAACTCTCAGCTCAAAAATCTTCAACGCCCATATTGGATGAGCGGGAGGTAGATTCTATCCAGTGTTGGTTAAAATCGGATAAAAGTTTTATCAGAATAGGCGAGACATTTATGTTGACTTTGACCTGTCAGGTTGCTGAAACTGAGTATGAGAAAGTTGTTCCAAGCGAAGGCATGCTTGAACCGGGAGTCGTTGCTCTTTCTCCCTATGAAGTCGTAGAGGGGTGGCATCATCCTGACATTAAAAATGGCACATTTCGTCTTTTTCAGTATCAGTACCGGTTACGATTAGTGGGGGAAGATTTTTTCGGTAAAGAAGTATCCGTTCCCTCGCTAGAGATTAAGTATAAGATTGAACGAAAAATTAATAAGGAAAATTTTGATTCTCGAGAGAAGGCCTATCAACTGCCAACCATTCAGATTAAAGTGGCATCCATAGTTCCAAAAGATGCCAAAGATATTATAGATGTCGGTAATGAAAGTTTTGCTGATGTAAAAACGCGCCAGAATCGAGCCTATATAGCTTTTGTTCTGGCCGGTGTATTATTCTTGGTTCCCATGATTGCTCTATTCATGCCCCTTATTAGATCCGTTCATCAAGTTAGGAAGGCAAGGTCTAGTGGCACTGGTTTTAGTAATTCTGCATTGTTACGGAGAATAAAGCGCGAGCTACCTAATATACCCTCTACGGGTTGGAACAACGAACAAGTGGGGAAAGTTTTAACGATCCTCCGAATTATGGGAGCGATTGCTCTTTCCCGGCAGATTAATCAACTTTCTACCAGGTTTGAGAGTCGAGGCCTCGAAGGTCAGCTGAAGCTTAAGAAAGGTTTCTTCAAGCCTGAAAAGGTTCTAATCTCTTCAAGTTTAACCCCCGAAATATTTGATTCCCAGAAGCATTTGCTCAACAATGGGTGGGCTGACAGTTTTTCTTCCGTTTTTCACACTTTCAATGATATCCGATATGGTAACGACGATTCTCTGGTCGCCAAAGAAGGGTCTAGGCTTGACGCTACCTTCTTTGTCATAACTAAGGATCTATTGAAAAAGATAAAAAGATAATGGAAAAATTTCTAGGTGTGCCGTGGAATTTGTTGAAGTTTGAACATTGGGATTCGGCAATACTGGTAGCTTTAATTTGTGGGGCCGTATTTATTTCGGCCCTTGTTATTAAGTATTCTAGACGCGACATTGCCGGGATGAAGAAAGTAGTTCTTCCGGCCGTACTCACTGTTTTTAGACGGTCACATTTGAGTTTTGTAAGACATGTTCCTATAGTGCTATTCTTGGTCGGATTACCATTATTTTTTATCGCTCTAGCCGACCCCTATGTCAGTTTTGTTAAAGAGGATGTTACTTATCCGGGTCGGAGGATTGCCATTTTACTTGATGCATCTAGTAGTATGAGAGATAAGTTTGTAGCTGATAAAAAGATTAAGCCTAAAATTGCACAAAGATTCTATACCGCTACGGCAACAGCTGAATACTTAATGCAACTCAGGATAAAGGGGAAATATAAAGATTTGATGGCTCTTGTAGAGTTCGGTAATGAGTCATATGTCATTACCCCTTTTACCAATGATTATCAGAATATTCTGACTAGTATTAAACTCATATCTGAGCCCGAGGAATGGGGTCGTTTTCCTGACAGTGGCACTACCATTATAAAGGCTATTAATCAGTCTGTGGAATTATTCAGGACATTTGGTTTTCTGAAAGCTTCAGGTAATATTATGGTCTTAATAAGCGATGGAGAAGATTCTCAGAATACATTCGAAAATCGGCCTCTTGATGATATTCTCTCAGAAGCTCGTAAAAATAATATCCCCATTTATTTTATTCGTACCAATTATCAAGTGCCCTTTGGTTATCAAACAGATACCCTATGGAAGGATGCCGTTGAAAAGACTGGCGGAAAATTCTATGTCGCAGTTGATGAGGCGTCTATTATTCAGGCGGTGACCGAAATAGATAAAGCTGCTACCGGTAGTATCAATATGTCGAGGTATAGTACTAAGCAACCGCTTTTCAGTGTATTTATAAAAGCCGTTCTGTTTTTTTGGGGTATCGCTTGTTTGCTGACTTTATCTTTAAAATATTTTAGAAAGTTTCCTTGAGGGAAAGGAGGGGACCGATGCGAAGACTGGCCGTGTACTCATTTCTAATTTTATTGGTTCTGGCGATGTCGGGCCTACTGGTTGCGTATGGCTTCTATGAACTTAAAACAGCCCAAGCCACAGAGTCGTTTGCGGCTTTTAATTTTAAGTCAGCCGAAGATATCTATCAGAGTTTGGAAAAAAATCTTGATTATGGGAAAAGGGTGCCAATCCTATTGGATAAATGGAGGAACGAACTAAATATATCAAGGGCTAGGGTAAAGTATTGGGAGAAAAATTATGCTGACTTATTTGACTATGAAGATAGTGGTCAGGATAAAGACGGTGAAGATCCAAACCTTCGTTTCATAAAGGCCAATGCTAGCTATAGGAATGCAGAAAAAGAAAAAGATAAAAAGAATTTAGTTGAAGGAATAGAGAGTGCCATCATCGGATACATTTATACGATTAGGAATGATTCAGAAAATTTGAACGCCGCCTTTAATTATGAGTATCTTCTTCGAGTGCGCAGCGATACAACCAAAAACAAGAAACCTAGCGGAGAACCGTCTAACTCAATTCAAGGCATTCATGGCCAAAAAGGTCAACAAGTACAGAGAGAGGATGAGGGAAAAATTAGGATACACATTCCTCTGACCAATGAAGAGGGCGAAGAACAAAAAAATGGAAAAGATGCCGGTAAGGGAGATTTTAAGAGAAAGGGTGGTTAGCGATGGGTTTTAACGATATTCAATTTTTAGAGCCAGGATATCTGGCTCTTTTGTTTATTCCCGGATTGATGTTTATTCTGTGGCTGTGGAGATTAGCGATAAGAAGGACAGAGGTAGCCCAATATCTTACAAAGCGAACCGTTCCCGTAAAAGAGAAATATCTATTTTTTGGCCCGTTAGTATTCTGGGTTTGCCTAACGATGGCTATAGCATTATCTATTCTTGCCTTGTCGAGACCAGCTAAAGTGATGGCAGTTAGGAGCGATACCTCTGTAGATTTGATTGTTGTCCAAGATGGTTCAGCTTCAACAAGAGTTATGGATATGAGGCCTGATCGGTGGCAACGCTCAGTAATGTTTCTTCAGACCTTAGTCGAAACACTTAAGTGGAGGGGCGATCGTTTTGCTCTGGCTTCATTTGCCCACCGAGCCTCACCCTATATCCGTCTTACCACCGATCCCAATGTGGTGATGTTTTTTCTAGATCACTTAAAGAAAGAATCACCATTTAATCTGAGAGATTCAAAGACATGGGATACTAACATTGAAGAGGGAATCTATTATGGGGTTAAACTTTTGGCTAAGGATCAGGAGTTCTATGGGCCAAGCAGAAATCCTCGCGCCTTCATATTAATATCTGATGGTCAGGCCTGGAGCGGAAAAATGGAAGCAATTTTTAAAATAGTAAAAAATGTAGCTCCAGTTTATGTGATTGGAATCGGGACTACTGTGGGTGGCGTTATTCCTAATGCTGTGCCTACGATCCCAGCTCCCTATTGCTGTGATGAATTTGGTAATCTAGTTGAGGTTTCGGTGCCGCCGCCAGACCCCGAAGAATCTAAACCGGTCCATTCTTCAATTGACCGTCGTTCTTTGAGAAATATCGCTTCAACTACTGGTGGCGAGTACTTTGAACTCGATACCGAGCCGGATAGCCTGATTGCTTTAAAGATAATTAATAAGGTTACTAATTCAAGACTAAGGATAGAAAATAATCAAAAAGAAAAAGTATTTCAAGAACTTTACTGGTATTGCCTTCTTGGAGTTTCAGTTTTTCTGGGCCTCGGAGTATATGCGATATCTAGGTGATCTCAAAATTTGTAAAAGACTATCTTTTTGATAGTCTTTTTTTATGCCAGGTAGTAGATTTTCCGACTGCAGCCTGGCCAGCGGCCAGGCTGCTATGTATAAACTAATCGGAAAATTCACTACCTGGTATGCCCGATAAAGCTACTTATCTCCGCAATTCAATTTTAGCCACTATCATATATTATGATATTTTTGATTACCCCCTCACTCTGGTTGAGGCACATAAGTATTTAGTTAATCCTGGAAGGATTTCAAGGATTGATGGTGGAATCGGAGAAATTAAATTGAGCGATATTAAGGATGGACTGGATCGGTTAGTCTATCCGGGGATCATTAATCAAAAGAACGGTTTTTATTTTCTCAATGGCCGGAGCGATCTTTATGAATTGAGAATAGAACGAGACAAAATATCAGCCAGAAAGTGGAAAAAGTTTCTATGGATGGCTAAATTTTTAGCTTTAGCTCCTTACCTAAGAGGTGTCTTTGCTTCTGGTTCGATGGCGATCGACAATACTACTGAAGAAAGTGATTTTGATATTCTTATAATAATAAGATCAGGACGGCTTTATACTTGTCGATTTTTTTTATGGGCCATTAGCTCTGTATTAGGGATCAGGAGAAAAAAGAACCAAACGATTGCTCCTGACAAATTATGTTTTAATCATTATATTACCGACGATAATTTATATATTAACCACGAAAGTATTTTTAATGCCCAGACCTACATTAACTTAAAGCCGGTGATGACCAAGTCCGATCTTTCCGATCAATTCTATGCCGAAAATCTTTGGCTCAATAACTATGCTTATAATTTCCGCCCCCAAAATAATTTTATAAGAAGAAGCATCAAACCGTCTAGTATGTTTCTGGCCTTAGCTAGGATCTCGGAATTTATAATTGACTCTTTTCCTGGAGATATAGTAGAGAGGATTTTAAAATATGGGCAACAAAAAAGAATAAAGAGAGATCCAATTATTCATGAATCTGGCGGCCGAATAATTTTTACTGATCAAGAACTAGAATTTCATCCTCATTCTTTCGAAGGTTTTGTTATCGAAAAATACACAACTAATCTAAAAAGATTCGGGATAATTCCCCATATAGACGAAGAAGACTCTGGCTTGACCTAGCCACCTTTTTATTCTATAGTTAACTCAACTTTTAGGGTAGGAACTTTAAAAACTTAGAAAGGACTGGTTCATGAGGATCAAGTTTGGTCGAGTACTTATTGTTGTCACAACAGCATTGCTGTTCTCACTAGCAGTCGCGACCATCTTTTTTACTGAGAAGCAGGTAGTTAAAAATACTAGCCCTGCTTTAAATAGTGAGGTTGTCACCCTAAACAAAGACCAGTCAGATGTCGTGGAGTTTATCAGGCAAAATCCAGAATTGGCCGACAAGCTCAACGATTTGATTAAAGTATTGAATCTTACTCATGACCAATATGTTGATAAGAAACCATTCGAGGATCTTTTAAAACTGGCAATGAAGGGAATTCCCAATGGTCTCGATCCCAATAGTATATTATATGTAGATTCAGAGGTCGCTGAGCTTAAGAAGGCGTTCAGCGAGGAAAGCTATTCAGGTATTGGAGCTAGTGTTCAAGCAATAGATAAGGACATATTTATTATTGATGTTTTTCCAGATTCTCCTTCGGCAAAAGCTAATCTCCAGCGAGGGGACATCATACTCAAAGTAAATGGCCAGAGTGTTTGGGGCATGGATGTAACTAGGGTGGTTAATATGATCAAGGGGGTTGAGGGCACCCCTGTTTCCTTAGAGATCAGGCGGCCAACATTGCAACAGCCCTTAAAGCTGGTTCTTAACCGTCAGAGTGTCATTGTCCCTAGTGTTGTGTACTCTGCCCTCGATAAAAATATTGGCTATATAAAGATTAATAGTTGCGAGCCAGAAACAGCTGATAGACTTTTCGTAGCCATTGACCGATTAAGAAATTCTCGAGGGCTGGTAATCGATTTAAGAAATAATCCTGGCGGTTTAGTGAGCTGTACTCAGTCAATTCTAGGTTACTTTATTGGTATCGGCCAGCCTATTATTACCGAAAAGAGTAGAAATGATGAGCAAGTTATTCTCTCGCAAGCTACAAAGGGGTCATATCCTAAAAATATAATTGTTTTAATAAACAATTATTCCGCCTCGGCCTCAGAAATTATCGCCGGAGATTTAAGATATTATAAAGTTGCAACTCTTGTTGGTGTTAGGACATATGGTAAGCAGACAGTCCAGCAATTCTTCGATATTAATACTGGCCTTCCGATCCCTAATCTTAGCAGTGATTTAGTCCTAAGACTTACGGTTGCTCATTACTTCCTTCCCGACGGCACTAATGTTTCAGAGAATGGTGTCATTCCTGATGTTGAAGTTGAACAGCCCAGTGATTTTAAGCCATTTGAATATAAAACAGCCCGAGATCTGCAACTCCAAAAAGCTATTGAAATCTTGACTGTCAAGTAACATTCCCACGCCTCCTTTACAGGAGGCTTTTTATTTTCTATACTTTCCGATAATAGAGATCTTTGAAAATAGGATTGCTATGAAGAGTATGAGATTGGTCTTAGCGCTTTTTCTGGTTATGCTACTTGCTAATGTTTCAAATGTCTTTGCTCAGCAATTGATGTCTTTAGAGGAAGTAGAAAGTCTTTTGGATTCTAGTCCCAATAGGGAGCTTAAGGGTTATTTTATGTCAGTCCCACGGGGTACCGATATGAAAACCTATGATATCACTATTCGAGGAGTTCTCAGGGAGCCCGGTTTAAATATAATTTTGTTCGTCACTAACGAGAAGATTGTAGCCGGAATGAGCGGAAGCCCCACTTATGTTAACGGCAAGCTCATTGGCGCGATGGGTTATAGCGTCGGTAATTTTAACTTTAATGATTATTCCTGGGGCGGTATATCACCAATATCGTCTATGATGGAAGAGGCCGAGCGAGGATCTCTGTCGTCGGGTATGGCGAGAACTTTTAATTATAAAGGAATGCTTTTTGAGCCCATTGCCGTCGGATATCATCAGTTGATTCCAGGATTTGAATCTTTAGCTGATAATAAATTCGTTATTACTACCAGTCCTGGTCTTAAGAATCAGTCGAAGAGAATGAAAAATCCTGTCCTGAAAGCGGGGATGCCTATAGTCGTTGATCTTATCGAGTGGACAGACGAAAAGGGCGCGATTACCGCAGTGAGTGCTATGGGAACGATTACCTATATCGATCCTAAGGGCAAAGTTTTTGCCTTCGGCCATCCATTCTTAGCTAGTCGCAATGTTGTTTATAGTTTTCGTACCGCAGAGGTTATGGGAACCATTTTTTCTGAAGCCAACTCTTTTAAGCTAAGCGGAAGAACATCAGATATTCTGGGCGTTATTACTTTTGATGCCACTTATGGTATATCCGGAACTACTTCTCTTCATGAACTGGAGAAGCTCCATCACTTTAATCTCGAGTTCAAATCTGAGGGAAAAAATATACATAATTTTAACATCAAGGTTGCAGATTCGTTACTCACTCCGCTACTGTCTCAGGCCGCTTTCGGTATGGTTGGTAATATCGCAGGTGCGCCAATACCACAGGAAGCGAGTGTCACTCAGCTGGATGTCAAAGTCGAACTCCAGGGCCGTAGGGTTATTGCCTGGAAAGAACTTTTTGCTTCAGGAGCGACAAAATTTGGTCCATCAACCGTCTACACTTCTTCTTATGAAGTTGCAAGTGGAGCTTTTTTTAACGGAATCTATAGTACACTTTTCGATAATAAGTATGGCCTTAAGATATCGAATGTATCTATCTCGGCGGATTTTATTCGTGGCAAGAGTCAGGTCTTCAAGCTTGGTGCTTACAAGTTCCCAAACAAGGTTGTCTGGGGACAAGACCCGATGCTTGAGATACTTTTTGTAAGCCAAGATAATATAATGGCTGTTGTCAAAAAAGTTCCCGTGAAAATCGATTGGGCTAAGGTAGAAAAGCCGATCTATACAAAGAATACTCTTGATACTGGAAAAGACGCCGAAAAAGTCATTCAGGGGTTACTGAGTATCGAGGGTGCCGCCGCCTTCTTTAATAATCTTTATGGCAGTGAAAAGCAGAAATTTATGCCGGAATATTTCCTTGGTCCAGAAGATTTTTTGGCCAATCTTGCTAGCCGTCTAGAGATAACAAACCAGAAAGTGTTTACAAGAATTTTCTTAAAATCAAGAAGCGGTCTGTTTGATGAAGCCATTGCTAACGCCAAAGATATTATGCCGCAAGATGTGCCGGTAGAAGGTAATTCAGGATGGCATATTATAAGCGGAGGCCTAAAAGAAAGAAAAACTACATTGAAAAATGAGGGTGTGTCGATTTTCTATGTTGACCTGCCTCAAATTCCAAGTGGTTATGTTATTGATCAGAGAATGCAGGAAGTCTTTATTTTCGAAGTGGTATTAGAAAAGTAAAAGCCCCATCATAGCGGGGCTTTTTATTTATAATAATGAACCTATTGACTCCAATTCATTTTTGATTATAATACTATCTGTTAGCACCCCATACATTAAACTGCTAATTTAAATCAAATAAATTAATAAAAAATATGATTAAACCATTATCTGATCATATTCTCCTTGAGCCAGTTCGCGAGGAGAAGAGAAGGGGAGGAATCATTCTTCCTGATACCGTTGATAAAGAAAGGCCGGAAAAGGGCAAGGTTATTGCCGTTGGTCCGGGCAAGCTGGATAAAGATGGTAAAAGAGTCGCTTTGGAAGTTAAAAAAGGTCAAATCGTGTTGTTCAAGAAATATGGTCCTGATGAGATAAAGATTCCTGCCGGCCGGACAGGCGGGGATGATAAAGAATATTTAATTGCCCGCGAGGAGGATATCCTAGCGGTAATAGACTAAATGGCAAAACAAATTTACTATAAAGAAGAAGCTCGTGAAGCTCTCAAGAGAGGTGTCGACAAGGTCGCCAATGCGGTCAAAGTTACCTTGGGTCCAAAAGGGAGAAATGTCGTTATTGATAAGGGATTTGGTTCTCCGACTATTACTAAAGACGGAGTCACTGTAGCCAAAGAGATAGAATTAAAAGATAAATTTGAAAATGTTGGCGCTGACTTAGTCAAAGAAGTTGCTTCGAAGACTAACGATGTTGCTGGTGATGGTACAACTACGGCTACTGTACTTGCTCAGGCTATTGTGGCTGAGGGATTTAGTGCGGTTAATTCTGGTGCCAATCCTTTAGTTCTCAAGAAGGGCATGGATAAGGCGGTTGATTGGGTCATAGATTATTTAAATAAAAAGAAAAAAATCGTTTCCAGCTACGAAAAAATAAAAGAGGTTGCTTCTATATCGGCCAATGATCCAGAGATAGGAAAATTGATTGCGGATGTTTTTAAGGAAGTTGGTAAGGATGGGGTTGTAACAGTGGAGGAATCCCAGTCAACCGAGATGGCTAAAGAACTTGTTGAAGGAATGCAGATAGATAAGGGCTATGTCTCGGCTTATATGGTCACCAATGCTGAAAGAATGGAAGCTGTTTTTGAAGATGCTTTTATTTTGATTACTGATAAGAAAATTTCTTCAATTCAAGACATTGTTCCGGTACTTGAGCAGTTAACAAAGGCAGGTAAGAGGGAGTTGGTAATAGTCGCCGAAGATGTTGATGGTGATGCTCTGGCTACTTTAGTTGTTAATAAATTGCGAGGTAATTTTATGGCCTTGGCCGTAAAAGCACCTGGATTTGGAGATAGAAAAAGAGAAATGCTGGAGGATCTCGCGATAGTTACGGGCGGACAAGTTATTTCTGATGAAAAAGGAATGAAACTTGAGAGCGTTGAGTTAGCTATGCTCGGAAAAGCCCGTCGCATCGTTTCGGCTAAAGAAACTACTACTTTTGTCGGCGGCAAAGGCAAGAAGTCCGAAATTGACAAAAGAATTGCTCAATTAAAGTCTCAAATTGCTAAATCAACTTCTGAGTTTGATAAAGAAAAACTTCAAGAGCGTCTTGGTAAACTATCTGGTGGAGTGGCAGTACTCAAGGTTGGCGCTACCACCGAAACAGAATTGAAAGAAAAGAAATTCAGAATCGAAGATGCAGTCAATGCTACACGAGCGGCACTGGAAGAGGGAATTGTTGCTGGCGGTGGAGTGGCCTTGTTTGAAGCAGCTAAGGAATTAGCCGTGACTTCAATAAAAGGTGTTCCGGCTGTTGGAGATGAGGCTAGGGGCGTCTTGATAATTAAAACGATATTAGAGAAACCTCTGCGGGCAATTGCCGAAAATGCTGGTAAGGACTCTAATGAAGTTGTCTCAAAAGTATTTTCGATGGAATCTGGTATGGGTTTGAATGCCGCTACCGGTGAATATGTCGATATGTTCAAAGAAGGCATTATCGATCCCCTCAAGGTTGTAAAAGCTGCTTTAACTAACGCGGCATCGGTTGCCTCTCTTGTCTTGACTACTGAAGCTGTCATCACTGATATTCCGGAAGAGAAAAGTTCACCAGCCGGGGGAATGCCTCCAGGTATGGGCGGAATGGGTTACTAAATTAAAAAGAGCGGTTTACCCGCTCTTTTTAATAGTTAGAGCTATGATATTATTCTAACTATGATAAAGACTAAATTTATTTTTGTAGCTGGTGGGGTGATGTCCGGAATAGGAAAGGGCATTACCGTCGCTTCAACTGGTAGAATCCTCGAAAATTATGGTTTTAATGTTACGGCCGTAAAGATAGACCCCTATCTTAATGTTGATGCTGGAACAATGAATCCCACTGAGCATGGCGAGGTTTTTGTTACCGAGGATGGAATGGAATCGGATCAGGATCTAGGTAATTATGAGCGGTTTCTTAATAAAGATATTCTCCGCGATAACTATATGACATCTGGATCGCTTTACCGGGCGGTTATTGACAGAGAGAGAAATCTTAAGTATGGAGGCAAATGTGTTCAGATAATTCCCCATATCACTGATGAGATAGAAGAGCGCTTGCTTAAAGTCGCTAAGAAAACAAAGGCCGACTTTGTTTTGGTTGAAATAGGGGGAACTGTAGGGGAATATGAGAACCTACTTTTTCTTGAAACCGGAAGGATAATGAAATTGAAAATGCCAGGTCAGATTCTATTTATGCTGGTTAGTTATCTTCCGATTCCGGCAATGATAGGCGAGATGAAAACCAAGCCAACTCAGCATGCTGTTCGGTCGATGAATTATGCCGGTATTCAGCCCGATATTATAATTGCCCGCTCGTCTCAACCGCTCGATAGCGTTAGAAAACAGAAGGTGTCTATTTTTTGCAATGTTGCTGTCCGGGATGTTATCTCAGCGCCTGATATCAACTCTACCCCGTTAGAAGTAGCCTCGCCGAGGTCCGATGGACTCGCGCCCTTGGCGCGAGCGAGACTTCTAACGGGGTCTATATATGAAGTGCCGGTGAATTTTGAAAAAGATAATTTAGGAAAAAGAATCCTAGAAAAATTAGAACTTAAGCCGAGATCAAAAAAGTCCGGCCGATGGAATAATCTGGTCAAAAATATAAAAACTTCATCGAAGCCCGTAAAAATAGGGATAGTTGGAAAATATTTTGGTACCGGGGATTTCGTGTTAGCTGATTCATATATTTCAGTTATTGAAGCCGTTAAGCATGCTGCGTGGTCATTAAAACGACATCCGGAGATAATCTGGCTTAACGCCGAGACATATGAGAAGACCCCAGCGGCCCTAGAAGAACTTAAAAAACTCGATGGCATAATTGTTCCGGGAGGTTTTGGTTCGCGTGGCGTCGAAGGCAAAATCTTGGCTATTAATTATGCGAGGAATAATAATATTTCATTTCTCGGTTTATGCTATGGTCTTCAGCTGGCGGTGGTTGAATTTGCTCGAAATGTTTGTGGACTAAAAGATGCTCACACCACGGAGGTTAATAAAAATACTCCTCATCCAGTAATCACTACCATGCCTGATCAGATCGCGAAGATAAAAGAAAAAAATATGGGCGGTTCAATGCGTCTTGGCGGGTATAAATGTCATCTGGTTAAGGATACCTTAAGCCGTAAGCTTTATGGCAAAGATTTAATTTCCGAAAGACATCGCCATCGATATGAGGTAAATAATGATTATGTTGAGAAACTTAAGAATAAGGGTCTTTTGGTTGCAGGTATTAATCCCGAGAGAAAATTGGTCGAAATTATTGAACTACCCCCTCAATCAATTCAGGGCAAGCCAAAACATAAATTTTTCGTTGCTACTCAATTCCATCCAGAGTTAAAGTCTCGTCCGCTTGATCCTCATCCACTATTTGTGGGACTGATAAAATCTGCTATAATAGATAAAAATTAACTAATCCCGTTAGAAATACCCTAACGGGTCAATTGTAGAAAGTTATAAACTAAGATAGCGCATCAGTTACTGTCACCGCATGGTGGTAGTAGGTGTTTGCACTATTTCTAACGGGATGAATCCACTTTTTATCGTTATTATTGTTCTAGTCGTTGTCGGTCTATGGCTGGCCGGGGCATATAATATGCTGGTTAGGAACCGAAACAGGGTCAAAGAATCCTGGTCGGATATCGATGTCCAGCTAAAGAGGCGATATGACCTGATTCCTAACCTAGTCGAAACAGTGAAGGGTTATGCAGAACATGAGCGGTCTACACTTGATGCGGTCATTCAGGCTCGTTCTAGGGCCATGGGAGCCCAGACGGTTGCAGAGCATGCCCAAGCCGAGAACATGCTCTCGGGGGCCTTAAAGAGCTTATTTGCCCTATCTGAGGCCTATCCCCAGCTAAGAGCCGTTGAGTCGTTTACTAAGTTGCAGGATGAGCTTTCCGATACCGAAAACAAGATCCAAGCCGCTCGCAGGTTCTACAACACAAATGTTATGTCTCTCAACACCGCAGTTGAATCCTTCCCCACCAATCTCATCGCCGGTCAGTTTGGATTCCAAAAAGCAGAGTTCTTTCAACTCAATGAAGAAGCCGCTCGTGAACCAGTTGCGGTTAAATTTTAATATTTTTTTAAAATCCCTTTCGCCCCTATCATCTTCTCGACCGCCTTTTTGTCTTCGCAGGCGATTCCCGTGGAAGTTCCTCCACGTGAACCTTCGCCTCTAACCAAATTACTAAAATTAATCTCAATTTGTCTTATAATTTTCAGGCCCTGTTTCCCAAAGTCTCAACACCCGAAAATTATATAGCCAAATTACCGATATAATTTAAGCAATTTGTTGCTCGAAAAAAGAAAGGTCTGCGAGATGACAGGAGCTACGGGATTATAAAATTTTAAATATGCCTGTTATTCGTATAGACTATGATAATGAAAAAATAAACGACGAGGATGTTTTGGCACTGTCTAATGCTATTCAAAAAATTGTTTCTGAAACAACCAAAATTGAAGATGTTTTCGTGTATGCTAACAGTTCCCAGATCAAGGTAAAAGTTGCTCCGATAGAAATATTCATTCAAATGAGCGAACAAAAAATTACTAATCTAGATAAGCTTGTCGAAGAAATAAAGCAAAAATTATCTGACTGGAAGAAGGAAAATAGTTTTCCATTTCTTATCAATATGTCTTTTATCCCAATGAAGTGGAAAATTGAAATTGGGATATAGAAAAACTTGTGTGCATGTGTAAGCAGATATGGATATTCTCGCAGCGCGCTTCGAGGAGGAGGCGGGCACGGTTCTGAGCGAAGCGAGGAGAGACGACGACGAAAAGCAGTGAGGATTCTCGCTGGGAATCCGAACGGTAGCTAGAGGATGTCCATATCTGCTTACCAAATAAAAATGGCGAATTTATACCAACAAAAAGATTCTAATATTAGGAAAACATGGTTGTTGATGATCGGTTTTTTTCTGTTTATCATGGCTTTTGGCTGGATGATCTCTTATGTCTGGCAGGCGCCGGAGATTTTGTATTTTGCTGTTTTTTTGAGTATCGGAATGAACCTCGTTGCTTACTGGAAATCGGATACTATTGCTCTGGCGATGTCGCGGGCCAAACCAATCTCGCGCGAGGGTAACGAATATGTTTATCGGATGGTAGAGAATCTATGTATTACTGCCGGTTTGCCCGCTCCTAGAATTTATCTTATTGATTCTCCGCAGATAAATGCCTTTGCTACCGGGAGAGATCCTCAACATGCCGCTGTGGCTATTACTACTGGTGCAATCCAGAAACTTCAGAACGAAGAGCTCGAAGGAGTTTTAGCTCACGAACTTTCTCATATTAGTAACCGTGATATTTTAATTTCAACCGTTGTAGTGGTAATGGCCGGTCTTATATCAATTCTCTCCGATATTATTTTACGGGCGACACTTCACGGTTCATTTGGCGGGGGAGATCGAGATAACCGTGGGAACATAGGAGGGATAGTTATAATCCTCGGTCTTGTTGCCGCCATTCTTGCTCCTATCGCGGCTATGATTATTCAGTTTGGAGTTTCGCGAAAAAGAGAATTTCTGGCCGATGCTTCTGGGGCTTTGCTGACTCGTTATCCTGATGGTCTGGCCAATGCTCTTCAAAAAATTGGTCAAGACGAAATGCCAATGCGCTATGCCCACAATGGCACGGCCCACTTGTTTATAGCCAACCCATTTAAAGGTAAGGAATCTCTCAACTGGTTTGCTAAACTTTTTTCAACTCATCCTCCGCTCGAGGAACGGATTAAAATATTGCGAGGAATGAAGGTTTAGTATGAAAATATATTTTATTACGGGTAATAAAAAGAAATTTGAAGAGGTCAAGGCTACTTTGCCTTTTGTGGAGCAACTAGACATAGACTTGCCAGAGATACAGGATATTGATCCCCACAAGATTATCAGAAGTAAGCTGGCCGAAGCTCTAAATCACAAAGAGGGTGAATTTATTGTCGAAGACACCTCGCTCTATCTAGATTGTCTAAATGGTTTACCGGGGCCACTGATAAAGTGGTTTTTATTGACTATGGGCAATGAGGGCCTAGTTAAGTTGGCCGATAAATTGGGTAATGATCGTGCTGAGGCCAAAACAATAATTGGTTATGGAAAAAGCCGCGATGAGGTATATTTCTTTGAGGGCTCTATTAAGGGTAGTATAAGAAAAGCAAAACCCGGTTCTGGTTTCGGGTGGGATCCGGTTTTTGTTCCTGATGGATACGAAAAAGCTTTTGGTGAAATGACCAAGGAGGAAAAGAATTCAATCAGCATGAGGAAGATAGCCTCCAGTAAGTTAAAAGATTTTTTGGAACGAAACAGACTGTAATTGTCAAAAAATGATGGATGTGGTATTATCATCCGAGTTCTATATTAACTTGGGGGCAGGGTGGAAATATATGCACTTTCAACATTAGACTTAACGGAGTCTAATGTGAGAGAAATCAATGATCTTTTAAGGCAGTTAATCGGAAAAGATAAAAAGTACACTCTTGAGGCGGTAAATAAATTTTTGAAGCAAGCCAATCTCTTTGTTCTCGGTGCTTTTGATGGTAGTAAAATTGTAGGCACGGCTTCCCTTAAAGCTGTTGAAACTAGAATGTTCAGCCAGAATTATGAAACCGGGTTTATCGGCGATGTAGTTGTTGATAAAGGATACCGCGGCTTAGGCCTCGGTGAAAAGTTAACGAGTGCTTTAATAGAGATGGCCAAGGGTCTTAATATCGTCCATATTAGTCTGACAAGTAATCCTAATAATCCAAAGCGAGCGGCAGCAATAAAATTGTATGAGAAATTAGGATTTAGAAAGATAGGCGAAGTTGGCGGCAGTAATTATTATCGATTGGACTTAAATTAAGAGGCCTGACCGCCTCTTTTTAATTGAAAAAGAGACCGAGAAGATATAAGATATTATATCTTGGAGGGTTCGCCTAATGGTATGGCACTCGCTTGGAAAGCGGGCGGGAGCAATCCCTTACAGGTTCGAGTCCTGTACCCTCCGCCAATCAGGAAATGTCAAAGTCGCCTCCCCGCCAGACGGCGGGTCGGCGATTAAATCATAAGGAGAATTGGGCTTAAAAATCAGTTGGCGATTCTGAAGAATATGGTTCGA
>Ga0209515_10000705_pt1 | contig 58854 bp, 68 predicted proteins | sample Subgroupgradi54m_FD_187454 | JGI IMG/M metagenome (GOLD analysis project Ga0209515, IMG submission 187454) | Subsurface groundwater microbial communities from S. Glens Falls, New York, USA - GMW60B uncontaminated upgradient, 5.4 m (SPAdes)... ... | reverse complement strand
CCGGAACTGAAACAGGATTAGCTCTTAATGTTCCTCTGTACTGGATTGCTTTTCTCATCGGTTGTAATCACCTCCCCAAGGTGTAATTCTACCTTGGAAGTGTAACCGATGTATCTCAGCCTACTCACAACCAGCTAGATTAGTTGGAGTTGCTACTTAGTTAAAACAATACGCAATATTGACAAATCCAAGTAACTTTGGGTATAGTAAATTTATAATTAAATATTAATCAAGAGTGATGGGGAGAGTTTTGGCTCATTGATCCATCCAGCAACCGAGCTGATTTAGATACGGTGCTAAACCCAAACCCTGTGAAGGGAGGATTAGGCTTTATGCAAAAATTTAACCTCTCTTTATGAGAGGTTTTTTAATGAGAATATTACAATATGAATAGAGAAACAGAGTTGTTAAAAAAGATGCATCAAGGTGAGTTTGTAGTTAGTGTACAAATTGACCCGCCAACAGATTTAGAAGCTGTGGATTTCTTGAGAAAAACAGCACATCTTAGAAAAATGGGTGTTAATGTGGTTGATATTAATTCAAGAACAGCTCAATCACATGAATCTATTGGTATAGCGGCAGTATTAGCGAGGGAAGGTTTTGAGGTAGTTCCACATATAACATCAAGACCTAGTTCAATTAGCGGATTATTAGATCAGGTCAGAACTGGTTATGCGTTTTTTGGAGTAAGAAATTATTTAGTAGTCACGGGTGACAGGTTTAGGAATGTCGAAGGTATAGGAGTATTTGAAAAAGATTCTGTGGGAATAATTGCCGCACTTTCTAATCATTTCAGGGAGCAAAATAGTGTTGGGGATATAGCTTTTGCTGCTGCAATTAACCAGAATAACAATGATCCTGATTTAGAAGGTGAAAGGGTTGAAGCTAAATGTGAAGCAGGTGCAGATTTTTTCATGAGCCAACCTGTATTTGATCAGGATCAGGTCAAAAGTTTGGTGAGTTTTAATAGACAGCATACGATCAACCCTTTATTAGTAGGAATCTGGCCGTTAATTTATCCTTCAATGATAGAAAAAGTTAGAACTGGAAAAGTAGATGGAGTAGTTATACCTGATGAAATTTATCATCAAAGCATAACTCATGTTGATAAATTAAGAGAGTGGGGGCTAGTTCAAGCAGGATACTTGATTGAAGATTTAAAAAATTATCCTGATGTTGCAGGAGTTTATATAGTTGCTCCAGCTAGAAACCCTTTGCATTTAACAGATCTATTAGAAAGGGTTTTAAGTTGAAAGGAGGTGAAATATGGCACAAGAAGCAATCGAAAGAACAATTTTAGAGTTTCATCCCCAAAAAGGGGTATCTTGTGATAGAGAAGAAGGATTGGGTAGAATAGCAGGAACTTCCTTTGAAGCTGTCTATAGAATTCTTCCCTACCAACAAAGAGTAACCAGTCTGTCTGGCGAGCCATTTATTGCAACATGGACAAGTCAACCGGTTGTAGCTTTGAAAGAAGTACTACAGGGAGATACACCTGTGACAAGATATAAAACTCTGGCATACGCTAGTGATATTAGGTCATTACCAGATGGGGTAGCAGAGAAATTAGCAGCTCATTTAGAAAATCTGCATTCATTAACACGTAAGATTTTTGGTGAATGGGAGGTATAAACTTATAGACTTTAAGTCCCTTCATTCCAGGAGACTAAGTATTTTTCCTGTTCAGGAGTAAGTTTATCAATCTTTACTCCTAATGATTCTAACTTTAACTTGGCAATCATTTGATCCAATTCTTCTGGAACTGTATAAACTCCCGCAGATAACTTGCCCTTATTTTGTACCAGATATTCTGCTGCCAAAGCCTGATTGGCAAATGACATATCCATTACATCAGGCGGATGACCCTCAGCTGCGCTCAAATTTATCAGCCTGCCTTGAGCCAAAACAAATATTTTTTTGCCCGAAGGTAAAATGACCTCTTCAAGGTAATCTCTTAAATTCCTTCTGGATTTGGCAATTTTAATAAGTCCTTCATACTCAAACTCCACATTGAAATGGCCGGTGTTGGAGACAATAATTCCGTCTTTGGCGTTTTTAAAATCTTCAACAGTAATAACAGATTTATTGCCGGTGGCTGTACAAACAATATCTGCAATTTTAATAGCTTCAGTAATTGGCATAACTTCAAACCCATCCATGGTAGCTTCCAAAGCCTTAAGCGGATTGATCTCTGTGACAATCACTTGTGCTCCCATGCCTCGGGCGCGGGATGCCAAACCTCTGCCGCACCAGCCATATCCACAAACCACAAACTTCTTTCCAGCTAAAAGCACATTAGTGGCCCTGATGATGCCATCAACAGTTGACTGGCCAGTGCCATATCTATTGTCAAACATGTGTTTGGTATCAGAATCATTAACAGAAATTACAGGGATTTTTAAGGTGCCGTCTTTAAGCATTGCCCGCAGTCTGATCACACCGGTAGTTGTTTCTTCAGATGAACCAATCACTTGCTTTAGTTGAGATTTTCTTTCCGTATGTAAAAGTGTGACCAGATCAGCTCCATCATCCATGGTGATTTGGGGTTTAAAATCCAACACCTCATTTAAGTGTTTGTAATACGTAGTATTATCCTCACCTTTGATGGCATATGTTGGGATACCATAATCCTCAACCAATGATGCAGCCACTTCATCTTGAGTTGACAGGGGATTTGAGGCACAAAGCGCAAGTTCTGCCCCACCCGCTTTAAGTGTAATCATTAGATTGGCGGTCTCAGAGGTTACATGCAGACAAGCTCCTAATTTTACGCCTGCCAGAGGTTTTTCTTTAGAGAAACGTTCTTTAATAAGTTCCAGGACTTTCATTTGGGACCCGGCCCACTCAATTTTGAGTTTTCCTTTTGCTGCAAGTTTTTTATCTTTTATATCACTCATAAACTTAATTCTTCCCCAAAGTTTTCTTGGTATCTTTTTTTAAATTCATCAATTGTAAATGTATGAGAAGTTGTACCATATTTTTCAACAGTATAACAAGATGTAATTGATCCCATTTGACCGCATACTTTTAAATCAAAATTCTTGATATAACCTGCCAAAAACCCTGCTCTATATGCATCTCCGGCCCCTGTTGGGTCCGTAACTTTATTTGTTTTTCCGGCAACTATCTGATATGTCTTCTGTCTGGTTTGAATCTTTGACCCGTTAGGACCAAATGTTGTGATTAGTATTTTTACCAATCCTAAAAGCTGATTTTCATCTATCTCAAGCTTCTTTTTTAAAAGTTCAATCTCATAATCATTACCAATTAAAATATCTGCACCAATTACCATATTCATTAAATCTCCATTATTTAAAGCAGGAAGTTGCATTCCAGGATCTAGCATATAAGGCAGGCCAAAAGATTTTGCCTGCTTGGTAAATTTAACCATAGCTAAAGGATTATTTGGGGAAATAACTACGAATTCGCTTTTTTCTTCTAAAGATAAAGAGTCGGCCTGATTCATTGCTCCTGGGTAAAAGGCGGTGATTTGATTGTCTTGAATATCAGTCATAATAAAAGCAGAAGATGTAAAATCATCTATTATTTTTATATTTGAGGTATTAACACCTTCCTTTTTGAGAAATTCTTCATAGTTTGCAAAATCAGATCCGGCAATACCTAAAATGGAAACAGGCATTTTTAAACGGGCCAAATTATAGGCAATATTGCCGGCAGTACCTCCTTTTTCTATTTTTAAAGAATTAACCAAAAAAGAAAGATTAATTTGATGGATTTTATCAGGCATTATATGATCTCCAAAAATCCCTGGAAAATCCATAATATGATCAAAAGCCAAAGAGCCGGTTACTGTAATCATTATTGTGTCCCTATCAAGTATATAGCCTGCCAGGGTTTGTAGTTTGACCTCCATGTTTCATTTAACAATGTTTCACCATTTCTTACAACAGTCCTTTTGAAAACAACAGTTGCTCCTCTGGCTGCAAAATCTACCTGTTTTACAGTTCCCCTAGGTAAGGTTGGATCATCCTGTCTTAAATCCGCTGGAGCCGGAATAATATTTGTGATAATAGGAGTAGTTAAATTGGCAACTCTGCCATCAGATGTGCCGTATAAATTAACATACAAAGTTAACCCGGAGGTATAAGCCTGAATTAAAATATGACCCGGGGTATCATTTTTAAACTGAAAATCAACTGTTGGATAAAAAACAGTGGCATCTAATCCTGGCGGGAAACCCTGTTCATAGTAGCCTACTCTATATGCATGGGCAGTTCTGGCTACAACAGGCAAGCCGGCATTTAAAACAGCCCGAAAAAGGGTGGTAGAATCCTGACAAACTCCACCCCCATCATCCAAAACAGTCCTGCCTTCTTTAATTACATAAGCTTGCTTAAAACCAGTGGCTGCAGATATATCACCCACTGTTTTATTAAAAGAAAAAATATCCCCCGGAGGAATTAATACTCCATTAATTTTTTGGGCAGTTAAGTTAACATTATAAATCCTGTTAGGAATTGAGCCGGTAAAATTAGAAACTCCCTGACCAATCATTTCCTTAATGCCTAAATTATTTACATCCTCAGTTTGGATTTTAGGTTTGATAACTTCAACAGACAAACTAATATTTTTTTGAGATGAAGTTAAGCCATCTGTTAGCGCTTGATAAGTTTTTTCCAAATTTAGCTTTTGTCCTTGTTGGGATGGTCTAAAAGCAGTTACTCTTTTAGTTTGAGGATTAAATTCAAATAATCCTTCTGCTACATCAGTATCAATTTCAGAGGCGATATTTTTAATAAAGGTTTGGGCCTGGTTTTTGTCCAGTAAACTCTCACCGGAGGTTAAATCTAAAAGAGTTAATAATTGTTTTGCATCTATTGTCCAGTTTTTGTTTTCAAAGGTAAGTGTAATTGGCTGTTTTATTGTTTGCTCCAGCGCCTCTTTTATCTTTTGGGCCTGGTTGTTGCTAATTTTAGGAGGAATCTTTTTTAAAGGTAGATTACTTAAATATTTACCGGTTAATAAATAGTCTGATATTTGTTTTTGCAGTGCATCTTCATCCAAAGAGGTTCCATCCTGGCTTTCTTTGATCTCAATTTGTGCAGACTGGGTAGCCTCGCTGGAGGGTATTTCTTTAAACAAAACCTGGGCATTTTGGTATGGCACAAAAACATCCTTTGCAATTTTTTCCTGCTGAGCTTTAAGATTAACTGTAATTTTTGGATTAACCTTTGCAGTAAAGATTAAATTAAGAAGTTGGGATTTTAACTTTAACCAAATAAGGTTAGTATGTTGATTATTAAAAGTATCATACAAAGGTGAGTAGTCAATTTTGGCGCTGGCTGTTGCCAGATCTATATTAAAAGTTTGTTCTGAGGTGTAAAAGAATAATTTTTCCTTTGATCTTTTGCTTATCTTCCCATCTATTAATCTGATTGTTTGGCCAAGGTTTAAAAATGAGACATTAGTATTTCCTATAAATGTGAGCGGTGAGAATTTATCTGTAAGAATTACCTGATAAGTTAGGAAAATTAGAATGAATAAAATAATAAAAAGAATGATAGGAAAGCTGAAGCGGCTTAAAAATTTAGGTCTTTTAGAAGTTTTAGTCATCGCGGCCTATTGTAGCGAATTAAGGTATAATTTAAAAGTGAAAAAAATTATAATTATAGTTTTATCTTTAAGTATTATCCTGGGGTTTTTATTTTGGAAATTTGGTCCATCTATTTCTTTATTTAATAAAGCTAAACCTAAAGGACCAGTTACCTTAACTTATTGGGGGCTTTGGGAAGATGAGAATTTAATAAAGGGGATAATAGATAGCTATCAAAAACAAAACCCAAATATAAAGATAAATTATCTTAAGCAATCATCAATAAATTATAGAAGCAGGGTACAATCGCAAATTAAAGAAGGGGTAGGACCAGATGTATTTAGAATTCATAATTCCTGGCTAAGTATGTTTTTAAAGGGTGGCAGTGTGGCCTCTGCCCCGGATACTGTTTTTAGCTTTCCGGAGTATAAAAATTTATTTTATCCTATTGTTGCGGATTCTTTTATTAAGGATGGCAAAATTTATGCAGCTCCTTATGAGCTGGATGGTTTGGCCCTTTTTTATAATAAAGGCATGTTGGATGCAATAGGAGGAACTCCTCCTAAAAACTGGCAGGAGTTTATAGATTTAGCTAATAAAATGACTGTAAGGGATGCAACAGGTATAAAAACAGCAGGAGCGGCAATGGGTACTGCAGGTAATGTTGATCATTGGTCTGATGTTTTGGGATTGCTCCTTTTGCAGGAGCCAAATGTAGATTTAGGAAATGTTGTATCAGATGCAGTTTCCCGGGTGTTAACTTTTTATACAGGTTTTATCACAGATCCCAGGAAAAAAGTTTGGGATATAAACTTGCCCTCTTCTACTCAAATGTTTGCCTCAAACAGGTTGGGTTTTTACTTTGCCCCTTCTTGGAGGGCGCATGAGTTGAAAGTGGCTAATCCCAGTTTGGAATTTAGGGTAGTTCCTCCTCCTCAGCTTTTTGGAAAATCCGTTGGCTGGGCCAGTTTTTGGGCAGAGGCAGTTTCCTCAAAAAGTGCAAATTCTGAGGAAGCCTGGAAATTTGTAAAATATTTAACATCTGTTGAGGCAGAAAAATTAATGTATGCTCAAGCCTCCTCAGTCAGGCTTTTTGGAGAGCCATATTCGCTAGTCTCCCTTACCCCTGAGATTTCTGCTGACCCGATTGTAGGAGCATTTGTAAATCAGGGCCCGAATTATAAATTCTGGTATTTATCTTCTAATACTTTTGATAATGGGATAAATGATGAAATGATTAAATATTTTGAGGATGGGATAAATGCCACTTTGGCTGGGACAGACCCTAAAACTGCGCTGCAAACAGTAAATCTAGGCGTAAAACAAGTTTTGGATAAGTATACAAATATGGCTCCAGTACCGAGCAGTGGAAAATAGACAATTTTTTTAAATTCTGGTAGACTCCAGAATCAATTATGGAATTTTTAGTGTTTCAGCATGTAAAAATGGGGGGGGTAATAGTTAATACAGCACCTATGGAACTTATAGATCTTGAAGGGTTAGCACAAAGACTTAAAAAGGGCGATATTACTTTTATATTGGATCATTCAGATGAGATGAGTGAAGAGGATTTAAAAAAGATTTCAAAGTTTGAAAATTGTATTATCTACCCGCCAATGGCTTATATCTCAAGAGAGGCAGCAGCTCATAGACAAGAAGTGTTCACCGCTAATATTGAAAGTTTTCTAAAAGGAAAACCTGCAAACGTAGTTAATAAATAATGAAATTAGTCCCTGACTCATTTGAAGTTCCAGAAAAATTAGAAACTCCAGAATTTGTTATTAGAAAAATGGTATTTGATGATGCTCAATTGGACTATAAAGCTGTAATGTCTAGCATAGATATTATCAAAAAAACTCGTGGAGGAGATTGGCCAACCGAAGATTTGAGTTTTAAAGATGATCAAATAGATCTAGGATGGCATCAAAGAGAATTTGAAAATAGGACCTCGTTTGCTTATACAGTTATGTCAAAAGATGGAACAGAGTGTTTAGGGTGTTTATATCTTTATCCACCAGGCTATAGAAGCGAGTTATCAAAAGATGCTGAGGTTGATGTTAGTTTTTGGGTGACACAAAAAGGCTATGATCAGAGTTTGTACTCTAAGCTTTATAAGGTACTAGATGATTGGTTAAAAACAGCTTGGCTATTTAAGAGAGTAGTTTATACAAATAAAGAGTTACCAGAATGAAACAAATTAAAGCTATTTTTATTCATGGTAATGGTGGAGGAACTGCAAAAGACAACTGGTTTCCTTATGTTAAAGAAAGATTAGAAAAGTTGGGAGTACAAGTTATTGCCAGAGCTTTTCCTGATCCTGTTTTAGCCAGAGCAAAATATTGGCTGCCTTTTATAAAAAAATTAGGTGCTGATGAAAATACAATTATAATTGGCCATTCATCAGGGGCTATTGCTGCTTTAAGATTTGCAGAGAATAATATGATTTTAGGGTCTGTTTTAGTAGGGGGATATTATACAGATTTAGGATTGGACGATGAAAAACAAAGTGGATATTTTGATGCTCCTTGGGATTGGGAAAAAATTAAGAATAATCAAAAATGGATCATACAATTTAACTCCAAAGATGATCCCTGGATACCAATTGAGGAAGCAAGGTTTATCCATCAGAAACTGGATACAGAATATTATGAATATGAACATGAGGGTCATTTTGGAGCAGATAAATACTATCCGGAGTTTCCAAAATTAGTTGAAGTAGCAAAATCAAAATTATGAAAACTATTTTATATATGGCTATATCAGCCAATGGGTATATTGCCAAAGAAGATGACAATACCAGCTGGATTTCTAAAGAGGAATGGGATAGTTATAGTGCTTTTGTTAGAAAAGTGGGTAGTATGATAATCGGTCACAGGACATATGATATTCTCACAAAGCAGCCAGAATTTAGCGAATTAAAGGAAGTTAAAATTGTAGTGGTATCCCATGAAAATTTCAAAACTTTGGCTCCTAACCATTTAACAACCAGAACTCCACAGCAAGCACTTAGTTTATTAAAAGATCTAGATGAAGTGGTAGTAGCTGGAGGAGGAAAATTAAACTCATCTTTTATGAAAGAAGGTTTAATTGATGAAATATATTTAGATGTTGAACCATTAGTTTTTGGCAAAGGCATTAAACTTTTTGCAGATGATGATTTTGAATATAGATTAAAGCTTTTGGATATTAATAAATTAAATAAAAATACAGTACAATTGCACTATGCAGTTAAAAGATAAAATTGTATTAGTAACAGGGGCTTCAAAAGGAATTGGTAGAGCAACTGCCATAGCTTTTGCAAAGATGGGTGCCAAGGTAATTATTAACTTTAAATCTGATGTAGAAGCTGCCCAGGAAGCTTTAGCAGAATGTAATGAATACTCAGAGGGTAATATCACTATAAAAGCAGATGTATCTGATGAAAAAAGCGTTTCTGAAATGTTGGCTAAAATAAAAGAGCAATTTTCGCGCCTAGATATATTAATTAATAATGCTGGAATTTTTGATGATAATGACAATCCAACAAACCTCGAGGCATTTGATAATATTTATAGGAATAATTTTTTAAGCTGTGTAAGGATGACTAAATATAGTTTGCCTTTGATAAAAAAGGGTAAAATAATAAATGTTTCCTCAATTAATGCAAGACTAGGTCACGGAAGGCCAGCTGCTATTGCTTACTCTGCATTCAAAGCAGCACTTGAAAGTTATACAAAGAATCTAGCAAAGGGACTTGCACCAGAAATACTAGTTAATGCTATTGCTCCTGGGCGAGTTACCACATCAATGTGGGGTAATCCAGATCAGGAAAAACAACTGGAACTTGGTCAGGCACATCTCATTAAAAGGATGATCCAGCCAGAAGAAATTGCTGAAAGTATAGTTTTTCTAGCAAAAAATGACGCTATCTGTGGTGAAGTTTTAACAGTAGATGGTGGGATGAGCTTAGTAACTTTAAGTTAATATGAATAAAAAATTACGAACGCTAATTAAAGATTATTTAAAAAAGGCCAAATTGATGCAGCTGGCTACTTCTTTGGGAGACCAACCTTGGGTTTGTAGCGTTTGGTTTGCCTCTGATGAGGATTTAAATATTTACTGGATTTCTTCCACCACTAGAAGACATTCTCAGGAAGTGATAAAAAATAAAAAGGTGGCTGTAGCAGTTGTTTTACCTCAAACCCCAAAAGATCCTCCTAAAGGATTGCAACTTCAAGGAGCTGCAGAAGAGCTTACTAAAAAAGAAGATATTGATAAAGCAATCTCTGTTTATAAAGACAGAATATTTTCCATAGAAGATATTAATGAACTAATGGAAAATAAAGAAAAACCTCATAAATTCTATAGAATAAAACCCGCGCAGATTGTTTTATTTGATGCAGTAAATTTTGGTGATGGCTGGAGACAGGAGTTTAATTTATCAAATGACTAACGAAGACAAAGCAAAAGAAATTATTAATAAAATTCTTTATATAACTATAGCGACATCTTCTAAAGATGGGGTACCGTGGAATACTCCTGTTTATTCTGCTTTTGATGAAAACTACAATTTCTTTTGGGCGTCAGACAAAAATGGACAACATTCAAAAAATATTAAAGAAAATAATAATGTGTTCTTGGTAATTTATGATTCAACTGCTGCTGAAGGGATTCGCGAGGGTGTCTATATTCAGGCCAAAGCATATGAGCTTACTAAGGAAAAAGAAATAGCAGATGCGCTTTCTTATCTTGACAAAAGAGTTAACAAAAAACCGCATTCACCAGAGAAATTTTTAGGGAATATGCCAAGAAGAGTTTATAAAGCCGTGCCAGAAAAGTTCTGGATAAATGGAGATGGGGATATCAATGGAAATTATATAGATATTAGAATGGAGGTCAATTTACTTAATAATGAAATATAGGTCTTTGGGTAAAACAGGGCTTAAAATATCAGAGATTGGCTGTGGGACTTGGCAACTCGCGAATGATCTGAATGCTTGGGTGGGATCAGATTTTGAAGAAAGCTTAAAGAGTTTAGAGAAATTTGTTGAGTTAGGTGGGAATTTTATTGATACTGCCTGGATTTATGGTTATGATGATGCCCAACCTGATAAACATCCCTCAGAAGAGTTAATTGGTAAGTTTCTAAAACAATCTGGGAAGAGAGATCAATTAATCCTTGCAACAAAAGTACCTCCTAAAAATATGCACTGGCCAGCACTTAAAGGTGTTGGTATATCCGAAGTATTTCCTAATGAGTGGATAGAAAAATGTGTTGAGGATTCTCTACAAAGTCTGGGAGTTGATGTAATAGATCTTGTTCAATTCCATGTTTGGCAGGATGATTTTGCTGATGAAGAGGGATGGAAAGAAACTATTCAAAAGATTATTAAGTCAGGAAAAGTAAAGCATTGGGGTATTTCCATAAACGATTATCAACCAAGCAATTGTTTAAAAACTTTAGATACAGGTTTAATCTCGACTATTCAATTTATCTTTAATCTGTTTCATCAAAAACCCACAGAGAAACTGCTGCCTTATGCAAAAGAGCATGGCATAGGTTTGATTGCTCGGGTTCCATTAGATGAAGGTGGATTATCGGGTAGATTAACCACGGATACTGTCTTTGATGAAGAAGAATTTAGAAAAGAATACTTTAATAGAGAGAGATTGGAAGAATTAGTTAGGAGAAATAAGGCGCTAATAAAAATAGCAAGCAGTGAGATTAAAACTCTACCCGAGCTAGCATTGAGGTATCTGCTTTCATTTGATGAGGTTTCTACTGTTATTCCAGGAATGAGAAGAGTTAAAAATGTAGAAGCCAATACTTCTTTTTCAGATGGAAGAAAATTATCTGAGAAATTAATGGGTGAGTTAAAAAAACATTTTTGGGAAAGAAATTTCTATCCAGAATCCTGGAAAGATCCTGTTCTCAAGGATACTGACTTTTTGGAGAAATAATTTATAAGCGAAGCTTGAAAACGAAGTTTTCAAGACGAGCCTTCAAACTTGTTTATGAAAAGAATAATTATTGTTCATGGCTGGAGTGGGTCTTCGGAAAGAGATTTTCTGCCATGGGCTAAGGAAGAGTTGGAGAAAAAAGATTATGAAGTGATAACTCCTAATATGCCAGACACAGATTATCCTAAGATTGAAAAGTGGGTTCCATATTTAGCAAAGGCGGTAGGTGAGATCAGAGATGATGATATTTTTATTGGCCATAGTATGGGAAGTCAGACAATCTTGCGTTTTCTAGAAAGTTTGCCATCAGATCAGAAGGTGGGGAAAGTAATCTTAGTTGCTGGATTTGGCTCTTATTTAAAAGGACTCACAGAGGAGGAGCAGCAAATTGCCCAGCCTTGGCTAGATGCTCCGCTTGATTTAGATAAAATAAGAACTAAAGCAGATTCATTTATAGCAATTTTTTCTGATAATGACTCGTTTGTTTCCTTGAGAGAGAATAAACAACTTTTTGAGGAAAAATTAGGAGCTGAAATTTTTATCGAACACAACAAAGGTCATTTTAATAAAATGCCTCAGGAGTGTCCTAATCTATTAAAGCTTTTTTCTTAAATAGCAGGTAAGTTTATAAGTTGGACTTCGGGTTCTAAAGTAATTCCAAATCTTTCATAAACTTTCATAGCATATTTTTTGGCCAAGTCATAAAAAGTTTTGGCAGTGCCGTTCCCTTTATTTACAAATAAATTAGCATGATAGTTAGCAATGTAAATTCCATCTAAACTATCTCCTTTAGCTCCAACTTCTTCAAGTAAAGTTCCAGCTGGGAGTTTTCCGTAGACAATCTTTTCTGAAGGGATTTTATCCAAGATTTCTTTAGGTAAAGTAGAAGCCACAATATTTTTGAAAAAAGACCCAGGACATTTTATTCCTTTTGGGTATTTAACTAGCCGCTTTTTCAAAATTTCATCAGCCTCTTTTTGGAGAATATCAGGATGACCTGATTCCAATTGGAGAGTAACTTCTAAGATGGTAAATTTACTTCTTTTAAAACTACTGTCACGATAAGAAAACTGGCATTCATCTTTTGAAAGAATCTTGAGATCCTTCACTTCGTTCAGGATGACAACATTAGTAATATGATCAGAGATAGTTTGGCCATATGCTCCGGCATTTCCATATACAGCACCTCCAACAGTCCCGGGGATGCCTGTTAATTTTTGTAAACCAGATAATCCGTGTTGTATGGAATAATCTACTAGATCTTGTAAAACAGTCCCGCTTTTAACGCTCACCTCGGACGTGGGTCTACTCGAGAGTCCATCGGACTCTCTCCCCTTCGAGGTGGAAATTTCAGAGATGTCATTTTTGATAATTAGCTTATCTATTCCTTGATCTGATACAAGTAAATTACTTCCTCCGCCAATCACCAAGTAATCCATATTATTTTGCTTAGCATATTGGATGGCCTCAGTGAGTTCTTCTTCCGTATGAATGCTTACAAACTTTTTAGCAGGGCCACCAATTTGTAAGGTAGTGATATTTTTCAAAGGATAGTTGCTTTTAAATTGCATTTGATTATTATACTCCTATGGAAAAGGCAATCTTAAAAACTTTAATTTATGCAAATATTTTTGATTACCCCTTAAAAGGCTATGAAGTTTATAAGTGGTTAATTGGGGAGGAGACAACCTTAATAAAGGTAGAAAAAGCCCTTAAAAGATTAAGTAAAAAATTAAAAGTAAAAAGTAAAAACGGTTATTTTTTCTTAAAAAGAAGAGAAAATTTAGTTTCAAAAAGAAAAAGAAGGTATAAATATTCACGTAAGTTTTTGATTAAAACTAAATTGTTAATTCAAGTTTTAAAAATAATTCCATGGATAAAATTAGTTGGGATCTCAGGTGGTTTAGCTGTTGATAATAGTGAGAAAAAAGATGATATAGATTTATTTTTAATTACTGATAAAAATAGATTATGGTTGTCGCGGATTTTAGCCATATTTATTTTTGATCTGATGGGAATAAGAAGAAAAGTGGGAATGAAGCCAAAACAGACTGCTTCTAAATTTTGCTTGAATACGATATTAGATGAAGATCACCTGGAACAAAGATTTAAAGATCTCTATACTGCTCATGAAGTTTTGCAGATGAAATTGCTCTGGCAGCGGGAAGGGATTTACAGCAAATATTTAGCAGATAATAATTGGGCTTTTGAGTTTTTACCAAATTGGACTTCCAGAATAAAATACATCAAAATAAAAAAAGACCAGGGTTTAAAAATAATTGATTTAGCGGAAATTTTGGCTAAGTGGTTACAGCTAAAATTAATGAAAAAAAGAATAGGACAAGAAAGAATAGAGGATGGCGGATTGTATTTCCACCCTGGGGATTATAGAGAAAAAGTGTTAAAAGAATTTAATAAGCGAAGCTTGCGACTTCGTCTAAAAAAAATAAAAAAACTTAGCACCTCTTGACAAAGTCTGCTAGTTTTTGATATAACTCTAATCTCAATCCTGCCTCTTAAGTTTTCATATGCCGAAAGTAAATAAAAATACAAGTTCAAAAATTTCAATTAAACCTCTGATGGGTTATGTATTAGTGCAGCCATCTGAGGCAGAAACTAAAACAGTCTCTGGTATATATTTGCCAGAAGGCGCCCAGGAAAAACCAGCCCAGGGAGAAGTGGTTGCTTGTGGGGATGATATGGTGATGGAAAATGGAAAGACTGTAAAATGTCCGGTTAAAGTTGGAGAAAAAGTAGTTTATAAAAAATGGGGCGGGGATGAAATAAAAGTTTCGAGTGTAGAATATAAACTTGTAAAATTTGATGACTTAATGGCGATTTTGGAAGGATAATATGGCAAAGATATTAAAGTTTAATCAAGATGCAAGAGAGAAATTATTAAAAGGGATTAATATCCTAACTGAGGCTGTGGCTACTACACTTGGGCCAAAAGGTAGAAATGTAGCTTTGGATAAAAAATGGGGAGCACCAAGCGTGGTACATGATGGGGTAACTGTTGCCAAAGAAATAGAACTTGAGGATCCATTTGAAAACATGGGAGCACAACTACTTAAAGAAGCTGCTTCCAAAACTGCAGATGTGGCAGGAGATGGAACAACCACTGCCACCATTTTAGCAAAAGCTATTGTTACTGAAGGCTTAAAAAATATATCTGCAGGTGCAAACCCCATGATTTTGAAAAAAGGTGTTGAGAAAGCAACTACTGTCTTGGTTGAGGAGCTTAAAAAAATGAGTAAAAAAATCTCCACTCAAGAGGAAATAGCCCAGGTTGCGACAATTTCTGCCGCAGATCAAACTATTGGAAACTTAATTGCTGAATCCTTGGAAAAAGTAGGCAAAGATGGAGTGGTGACAGTTGAAGATGGAAAAACTATGGATATGACAGTGGATTATAAAGAAGGTATGGAGTTTGATAAAGGTTTTGTCTCACCTTACTTTGTGACTGACAGCGATAAAATGGAAGCAGAAATTGAGGATGCATATATTTTAATTACTGATAAAAAAATCTCCAGTGCAGCTGATTTAGTCCCTTTCCTTGAAAAATTCGTTCAAGTCTCTAAGAATTTGGTGATTATTGCTGATGAGGTGGAAGGTGAGGCTTTGGCCTTACTTGTTGTTAATAAGCTGCGAAGTTCTTTTAATGTTTTGGCAGTTAAAGCCCCTGGATTTGGTGACAGGAGAAAAGAAATGCTGGAGGATATTGCTATTCTTACCGGAGGAAAAGTTATATCAGAAGATACCGGCACCAAGTTTGAATCAGTAGAGGTTAGTGATTTAGGAAGAGCTGGCAGGGTCACATCAGATAAAGACAATAGCTTAATTGTAGACGGAAAAGGGGCAAAGAGCAAAATTGATGCTAGAATTGCCCAGATAAGAAGGGAGCTAGCTAAATCTGACTCTGAATTTGATAAGGAAAAACTGCAGGAAAGGCTGGCAAAACTAACAGGTGGAGTAGCTGTTATTAATGTTGGAGCTGCAACTGAAGTTGAATTAAAAGAGAAAAAAGAAAGAGTGATAGATGCTGTGGCTGCAACTAAAGCGGCAATTGAGGAAGGAATAGTTGCAGGAGGAGAGATAGCTTTACTTAGGGCTGTTAAGGCGCTAGAGGGTGTTGTTGCTGAAGGTGAGGAAAAAGTAGGGGTGGAGATTGTTAAAAAAGCACTGGAGCAGCCTTTTAGAAAACTTATCCAAAATGCAGGTATGGATGAAGGAGTAGCTCTTTCTAAAATTATGTCTACAAATGGAAATATGGGTATTGATGTGATGGATGGTGAAGTTAAAGATTTAGTTAAAGCAGGTATTATAGATCCTGTTAAAGTAACCAGATCAGCGCTGCAAAATGCTGCATCTGTGGCAATCATGGTGATGACAACAGAAGTGTTAATTTCTGATAAACCAGAACCTCCAGCTCCAACCCCCCAAATGCCTCCAGGTGGTATGGGTGAATATTAAATAAAATCTGCTACAATTAGCTTAATGGCCAAGTTTCATTACCGTGAATCTCCAACAGAGAATCAAAAAAAAGCATTTAAAAAATATTTGTCAGAGGATGAAGAGCTGGTTTTAGTCACAGGATTATCCCGTGCTTACATAAGGAATAAATTTATTATTTATTTACTTTTCCCAGGACTTTTATTTTTTGGGCTTGGGTTAGGATTAGGTTGGCTTTTAAATTTAGGTAAAATTTGGGCTTTAGCTTTAGGTTTTTTTGGCATGCTCTCAGCTACTTTATTAAAAACAATGCATCTTTATCACTCCAACAGATATTTATTAACAACCAGAAGGGTAGTTATTAAAAAAGGAATCTTTGGGGTAAAGTTGTCAGCCACCCTTTTAGATAAAATTACTCATCTGGAAGTTGATCAGGGTATCATAGACAGATTACTGCTACATCATGGTTCAATTATTATCAATACAGCAGGAATGAATAAAGGGGAAATTAGTCTAAAATATGTAGACTATCCTCTGGAGCTAAAGAATTTACTGGAAAGGCTAATAAATCGGGAAAGGGAGCATTTTGGACTAAGTGGGGCAACTTTAACTGAAGTAGAAGGAGAAATTATTTCGTAGTAACAAATGGCATATTAGGAATTTCAGGAAGTAGCCTTTGAGGGTCAATAAATTCTTCGTTATGAGTAATTTCCAAATGAGTATGAGGACCAGAAGTATGACCGGTTAAACCCACCTCACCTAAGATGCTTTCTGATGATACTTTGTCTCCTTTTTTGATATAAATCTTCCCCATATGTGCATATTTTGAGATAAACCCTTTCTCGTGAGAAACTACTACATAATTTCCCAAACCCCAAATATCAAAACCGGTCTCAATGACCTCCCCATCAATAATAGGATGAATTGGCATTCCTAAACCTGAAGCAATATCTATCCCGGGATGAAAGGTGGAAAAACGGGTAGATAAGTATCCTGGATGAGGTAAATTTAAGGGTTTGGAGAAACTAAGAGAGATAACTTCCCCTTTTTGCTCACTGGTTTGGGCTAAGATTAAAGACTGCTTGACAGGAGGGAAGCTAAGGGTTGGATAATAACCCAATAGAGTGGAGATTATAAAAAATATTATAGTAAGCTTTCTCACCCACCTGGGAAACCCTAGCCTAATTTTAGAAAGTTTATAATGTTGGGCGACCCTTTTAAAAACTCTCCTGGGCAGAAGGTTTTTGATCTCTTTAATCAAACGAAGCGGTAATTCTACCAAAATTAGGCTCCGATGTCAAAGATTTAGGGTATAATTAAGCTATGAAAAAGGTGTTAGTTCGGCTGTTAATCGTGATAAGTCTTGCAGCTTTACTAATCAGATTTTCCTCAACAGCAGAGGAATTAATACTGGGCATTAAGCCAAAAAGTGGGATTTCCATACAATCCACCCCTGATGGGGCAGAAGTATTTTTAAATGGTAAAAATGTGGGTAAAACACCTTATGATAATAAGGAATTGGAGGCAAAAGAATATTTAGTAGATTTACGAAAAGAAAAATATGAATGGCAGGGAAAAATAAAATTAGTGGATGGAGTAATTACTGTTGTGAATAGGGATTTATCTACAGACTCAGCTTCCCAAGCAGGAGAAATTTTAACTCTAAAGAAAGGTAAAGGTATGACAGTTGTATCAAATCCATCTGATGCTGACGTAGAAGTGGATGGGAAAATATATGGCAAGACCCCTCAAACTTTGGATATTTCTCCGGGTGAACATACTGTCCTACTCACTCATTCAAATTATTTAAAAAGAAGCATCAAGGCAAATTTGCCTGAAGGTTTTAATCTGACTGTTTCTGTAGATTTACCCCTTTCTGAGGCAGATCTAACTTCAATTTCTACTCCGGTTATCACACAAACACCTGAAGTCATAGTAAAAAATACCCCAACAGGATTTTTAAGGGTTAGGGATAAGCCCTCTACTGCAGGACGTGAAATATCTCAAGTAAAAGTGGGGGAAACGCTGATACTTTTGGAAGAGCAAACAGGGTGGGACAGAGTGAGATTATCAGATAATACAGAAGGATTTGTTTCCTCTAGCTATGTAGAGAAAAAGGAGTCAAGCCCCTAAGAAGTAGATAATTCCCACTACCATAACAGTATATAAAACAGCTGAAGAAAGTAGCGGTCTATCTGAGAGCAAAACTCTCTCAGGTGATTCACCTTCTTTTTTCTCATAAATAATATATAAATATCTCATGACTATAAAAATCACGACAGGAATGGTAGCCATTAAATACTTTGCCTCACTAAGAGGTAGCTCTAAACCTCCAAAAAAAATATTAAGTGCTTGTTTGGCCTGAATTGGAGGTTGTAAAAAAGCAAAAAAAGCATAGGTCAACCAGGCTGATGTTGCAAACATAGTAGTTAGCGAATCCAGTAAACTCTCAGGATAATGAAGTAAAGTTTCTCTGTGTTTTGAGGCTTGTCCCTCCATTAAAGTCCTTTCAGACCTCCTTTTTCCAATTGCCAAAAAAAGAGCAAAAGAGGTGACTGAAAGTAGAAACCAGACATTTAAATGTGCATCAATTGCCCAAACACCTCCATAAACCCTAAGTACAAACCCTGCTGCAATTACCAAAACATCAATTAAGATAATTTGTTTTAAGTATGATGAATAAACAAGCTGCATAAGAAGATATGTTAAAGAGGCAAAAAAGAATGCAGGAGAAAGTTTGTAAGCTAAGGGTAAAAAGATAACTATAAGTAAAAGCGCCAATCCAACTGCAATGGATATAGGTATCAATCCTGAAGCAACCGGCCTTTTTTTCTTGAAAGGATGAAGTTTATCCCGTTCAATATCAAAAACATCATTTAAAAGATAAGTGGCAGAGGAGAAAATACAAAAAAGAAAAAATGCCTCTAAAGCTTTAACTTGGTTAATTTTATCCAAAAGCGTACCGGAAAAAATTAGAGCTGCAAAAACAGCAAAATTTTTTATCCATTGTCTGGGTCTGACTGCTTTAAAAAGTCCCCAAAAAAATTTAACCATAATATGCCTCCCAATATTATTGTTGCAACTAATCCTGCTGCAAATAATTTACCGCTTGAAGATAAACTCAAAGACGCTGCCCCCAGAATAACAGATCCTAAAATGTAAAACAAGGAGATTTGCGAATGAGAAAAACCAATTTCCAAAAGTTTATGATGTAGATGTCCCCGGTCGCCCCAAACAGGGGATCTACCCTGCAAGATTCTTCTTACAAAAGTATAGGTGAAATCCGCAGCAGGTATCAAAAGTACCAAGCCGGCTGTTGCTAATTTTGCGCCTGATAGAATAGATAAAACTGCAATCATAAAGCCCAAAATTGTTGAGCCGGAAAAACCCGGAAAAATTTTTGCCGGATACCAATTAAAAATTAAGAGTCCCAGTGCAGATGCGGAAGTTATAAAAGCAATTTTTGCAACATTTAATTGTTGCGGATCAGAAAATAAATTTATTTTTAAAGATAAAAGCCCAAGGATAAATGCAGAAACTGTGACAATTCCCGGCATTTGTCCATCTACGCCTTTTGACCAATTAATCATATTCATTACCCACACAATCCAAATTAAAGCCAAGATATCTGCAATAGTAGGATTTAAATAAATTATTCCCCCTAAAGGGTTCGTGATAAAATTAATTCCTATACCAGATAAAACAATAACCAAACTGGCGCTAAATTGAGCTATCAGCCTAAGATATGGTGAAAGGTTTTGGTATTTGTCATCCAACAATCCAACGAGTAACAGGATAATTAATCCGATTACTATGCCAAAAATATGTTTATCCAAGGGTAAAAAGATTAGTATTGTTAAAACTATCCCTAAAAAATTTGCCAGACCTCCTGCCCTTGGAACTGTTCTTGTTTGAATGTGGGCAGGATGAGGTCTTATTTTAGGGTTATCTACCAATTTATATTTTTTTGCAAACTTTATTATTAAAGGAATAGAAAAAAAAGTAATGAAAAAAGAGGTAAGATAGGGAAGTATTAAATTCATATTTTTAGGTAAATATTAAAATTGTTTTTATGAAAGATATTATTAAGATTAAGCTGACAATTAAGGGAGTAATTAAGAGTATTTTTTTAGAAAATGATTGAGAAGGGTGGAGTTGATAGAAAAGTACTAAGTTTATTGCATTAATTAAGGCTAAAGTGGCGGGTATTAGCAAATATTGCTCCCTGGTGGCCAATTGTTTTTCTCCCCAAGGAAGAGAATAAAATAAAGGAAGTTTGGGGGGTAAAAATTTAAAGAAAAAAAGGATAATTAAAGTCAGTAATAATGAAAGTATAAAAGGAGATAATCCAATCCAAAAATTTACTTTTTTTAAATTTTCCATATTATGCTTTTTCTAAAAGTCTGGTTTTGTTGGTAACTCTGAATTCTAATTTTCTTCCAAACATTAAAGAAGTTTGGGCATCAATTGCTGGAAGTGATGAAATAGTGACTAAAATTATAGGGATTAATAGCCATTGAATATATGACCAGATTTTTCTAAAATAGGACCAACTTTTGGGTCTTGCAGGGGCTGTTTTTTCATGTACATAAATAGTTGCAAAAAGTCCCAGGAAAGCTGCAGATAAAATCCATGAGGAAATAATAGGTAGATTAACTGATAGGACTGAAACTCTGAATTGAGGATTTACAATTGGTAAAAAAAGCGAGCCAAAGGTGACAAAAATTGCCAAAAATCCCCACTTTAAATCTCCCCAGATTTTAAACAGAACTTTATCTGTTTTATCCCAAAAATCAATCTCCTGAGTAAAGTATTTCTTTATAATAAACGGGATATGCTCCACACCATAAGCCCACCTTTTAATTTGTAAATACTGGTTTTGAAAAGTCTTAAGAAGAGTTGTGTCTTGTACTGCATCAGCAGAGATTGGCAGAAAGTGAGGTAGGACTTTATAATCTCCATTAAAATGATAATATGCTTTCCAGTAAAATCCTGAATCATCATTTACCTTATCAGGAATCCAAAGACCAATATCCAAAAGAGCCTTTAAGGATAAAGACATAGAAGAATAATTAATGTATTTATCAGACCCAACAAGCTCGGCCATTTGCCAAAAGGAAGTACCAGTTGCCATAAGCCGCATTGGAGTAGGAGTTTGCCAATAGTTGTTATGATATAAAAAGACTCCGGTATACGTCCTCTTATCCCGCTCGTAAAGTGGAGTGGATAAATATTTGTATAAAGATCCTGCTAAAAATTCTCTGTGGATTACAAAATCTGCATCCAATGTGGTGACATATACATCCTGAGTTTTTATCCCACGCTTTTCTAATTGAGGAACAATGTGATTTACCATCCAGTTTTTATTAGATCCTTGTCCCGGGACTTCCCCCTCCAAACCATATGGGTGGATGGTTGTAAAAATTGCTTCTACTTTTTTTTCAATTGTTTTTAAATAATTTTTAGTTTCCTCTATTTTTTCTTTGTTATCCCTCTCTTCAAATCCGATTGCCAGAATAATTTTATCTTTTGGATAATTGCTATTTATTATGGCAGTAAAGGTAGGTTGCAGAATATACAAGGCTTCTTTATAAGTAGGGATTAAAATCAGATGATAATATTTGCTTAATTCATCCGGATAATCTTCCTTCATTTTAATAAGCCAATTTTGATTTTTAGCCCAGTCCATTTTTCTATATCCGATAATAATTAAAGCTCCGATTTTTAAAGCATTTAATAGCCAATAAACATCTGCAATTAAAATTAAATATGCAACAGCAAAGGGGAGTGTAAAAGATAACCAGACAGGAGAGGTCAGGGCAAGCCAGGTCATTGCACCTGGTAATATTTCTAAAAACCGCTCAAACCCATTCTCGTGTTTTAGGACAAATTCTCTCTCCAGTTCTTTAAATAAAATAAAACGTTTGGATAGCAGGTGATGTAAAATCATGCCTATACCTGCTCCTGCTAAAAATAAAGCCAGCAGGATATTTACTCCGCCATAAAAAATTAGGTTTCCTGAGAAACCAAAGATAAGAGAGATAATAATTAAAACTAACCCGATTAAACTGTAGCGGATTTTTTTAATAAGGCGCGCAAAAACAGTGGACAGGTAAAAAAAGGACAAAAGTCCAATAAAAAACATTAAAATGAGCCGCATAGATACCCTTAAGTGTACCTGATCCCAGCCTCATAAAGCAAATAACTTTTTTGCATTGGCTGTGGTTTGGCTGGAAACTTTTTCTAAAGAAACTCCCTTTATATCAGCAATAAGTTGGGCAATTTCTAAAACTGCAGAGGGTTCGTTTCTTTGGCCTCTTTTGGATTGGGGCGGTAAAAATGGACAATCTGTTTCCAAAACAATTTTTTCCAAAGGCAAAATTTTGGCAGCTTCCCGCAAATATTCATTTTTAGGATAGGTGATTGTTCCTGCAAATGAGATTAAGACATTGGGCATATTTAAAACCTTTTGTGTAGTTTTTTCCAAGCCACTATAACAGTGAAGAACAGTGGAACGATCTCCGATCATTTCCAAAACTTCATCCCAAGCCTCAGAATTTTCAGGATTTTGTGAACGGTCATCTCTACAATGAACAATTAAAGGTAGTCCTAATTTCTTGGCAAGCTCAATTTGAGCTTGGAATAGTTGCCTTTGCCCTTTTTTAATTTGGTCATTGGGGAGCGTAATGTCTGGATAAATATCATTTCTATCTAAATAATAATCTAGCCCACATTCACCAACAGCCACTACTTTGCCTGTATTATTTTGATATATTTGTTCTAACTTCTCTGTGTCCTTTTGTATGGATACATCAGGATCTGAAGAATATTTAATAGCTTCATGAGGATGAATTCCAATTGTAGAATAAGATTTGACTTTGTCAGAATTTAACGTTGCGGCAACTTGGCTCTTTTCTACATCAACCCCAACATTGATTATGGTTGTAACTCCAGCATCTAGGGAGCGCTCTATGACTTCATCAAGGTCATTTTTATAATCATCCCAGTATAAATGAGCGTGTGTATCAATTAACATTAAATTACTCTCTTTCCTATAAATCTAATCAAATCCTCTTTGTTATTTCTCCTTGGATCAGAGCCCTTATTATCTAAAATAATTTCTTTAAATTTTGTTATAAATGGTCTCAGAGTCTTTATACTAAAATATCTTTTTGGTCCTTTATCGGGTATATCAAAATAATCGTCTTCTATTTTTTCACCCTGCCCATATTCAGAATCTTCTGTAGAGTTTAGCAACATTGTAACTACTCCTCCTGGTTTTAAAACTCTGAATACTTCATTATATATTTGTTGAGTTGTTTGTCTGCTAAAATAATGTAGCGTAAGATGAGCATACACAGCATCAAAAGATTGATCTTCAAAGGGAAATGGATTTGATAAATCAAATTGTTTAGTTTTAATATGAATGTTATCGTCAGCAGCTTCTCTAAGCTTATCAAGTGCTGGTTGAGAAAAATCAGTTGCTACAACTTCAAATCCTTGATCTGCTAAAAAGAGTGTATCGCTCCCTATTCCTGTACCTAGCTCAAGTACACGACCTCCTTTATTAAAATACTTCATGGACTGTTCAACAAAAGCTGAATGTTGACTCATTCTAGCCAGTTCATCTTTTTCAAAATGCTTTTTATTCCAAAACTCTAAACCTGGATTGCTCATTTATATCCTTGGGAAAAGTGGTTTGTCTGATTTAATCTGTCCTGAAAATTGCTTAAGAATTTTTTTTGCTGTTTGGGGCATAAAAGGTAAAAATAACTTTACAGTTGCAATTAAACCTTGGACGTAGTAGTCAAGAGATTTATGAAGTGTTTGATTGTCTACAATTTTCCAGGGTTTTTCTTGATTTAACTTAATATCATGATCTTTAATGTAGTGATTAGCGATAGCTAATGCTTTTGAAAAATTAAGATTTTGAATAGCATCATGATAATCGTCTGCTTTATGTTCTGATTTTAGTTGTTCTTCAGATACTGTATAAACGAAGTTTTCGCATAATTTAGCAATGCGGGCAACGTAATTACCCAAACCATTAGCGAGATCTGCATTATAAATTTCATTTAGACGGTCAAACGAAAAATCTCCATCTTCACCGAAAGGAAATGCTGCAAGCAATGCATATCTTGCACCATCAACTCCATATTTTTCTACTAAATCTGAGGGGCCGATAACATTTCCAATTGTTTTTGACATTTTTTGTCCATTAATAGTAAAAAACCCATGGGCAAATATTTTCTTTGGTAATTCCTCTCCAATCGCATGTAGCATAATCGGCCAAATTACGGCATGAAACCACAGAATATCTTTCCCAACTAGATGCAAATCCGCAGGCCAGAAATTATTTTGTGAACCATAAGTGTAGTAATTTATTAAAGCCTCTATCCAAACATAAGCAGTATGTTTTTGATCAAAAGGTAAAGGGATGCCCCATTCAAGATTAGCACGAGAAATGGAAATATCTTCTAATCCTTGTTTGATTTTTCCCAAAATCTCATTCTTCCTGCTTTGAGGTCTAATCTCTATTTCGTCTGATTCGATAACTTTTTCTAACCAATCACCATAATCACTTAATCTCAAATAATAATTTTCCTCAGAGTGTTCTATTGGTTTTGTTTGATGGTCTGGGCAAACTCCATCGACTAATTCCTCAGGAGACATAAATTTCTCATGACCGACGCAATATAGTCCTTTATATAGTCTTGGTTTTGGGTCAATTGCACCTTTGTCATAAAGTTTTTGTAAAAATTCTTGAGCAACTTTAATATGATCCTCATCAGTTGTTCTAATAAATCTCACAAAATCTATATTTAACTTTTGCCAAGCTTCTTTAAATTTCTCAGAAATCTTATCGGCATATTCTTTTGGCTCTTTACCATGTTTTTTAGCAGCCTCGGCAATTTTAGCTCCATGCTCGTCAGTACCAGTTAATAATCTGGCATCGTAATCTTTCTGTTTCCAATAGCGGGTTATAGCATCAGCCGCTACCGTGGGATAGGCATGGCCGATGTGTGGTACATCGTTGACATAATAAATTGGTGTGGTTATAAAATATTTATTTTTGTCCATATAGCCTATTCCTTTCTTTTATATTTATTATCCCAATATTCATTTGTCTAATTCTATTTGCATGTTTTAGATGTGGGCCAATTAAGCTAAGCAGTTTAAGCATTTCAACCTTTCTACTTATATGCAAAGTCCAATAGTCGTGATTATACCTATATCCGTGAGATGCAAGCAAGCCCTGGCGGTGAGAGCAAGTTATTTTTGGAACCCTCATTCCATATTCTTCTAAGTAACTTTTTATTTGTTCCAGAAGGTTAATATCATAATTGCCCAATGCATAATGAGCCTGTTTATTAGATATAAAAATAGTACCTTCTGCATCTGTAAAGCCAGCTAGAAAGGCATAGAAAAAGCTTCTATTTTTAAAAATCCATTTAGGAGGGGTTTTAGTTAACAAAAATTCAAAGGAAGTATTTAAGGAGCATTCTATCTGAGTAGCACCTTTTTTATTAGGTTTACTTATCCATATTCGGCCATAGGTAAGGAACAATTGCTTTATTAAATTAATTTGCTCAATTTTAGTAGACGCACAATCCAATTTTATAGTCTCACTGTTTTTATAAAATTTTCTTACCCTTAAATCTCCAATCCTAAAACCTATTAAGTAAGCCTTCTCGATCAGATTATCGCTAAAATTCTTTCTGGGATAAATAATATGAGCTTCGGCTCGATTTATTATAGGTATTTTAAACAGTAGTATTTTTGTGTAAATAGTTGAGCGGGCACAGTTCAGTACTTCGGCTATCTTCCATGTAGATAAATTCTTATTTATGTATAGGTCTTCTATTGTTTCTTTGGGAATGTTTAAATGAGCAGGCACAAATCAATATTACCCAAATAAAAGACGAAAAGCAATACTTATTTTTTTTCCTCTTTTCAATAGATCCTTCGCGTTCTAAATGAGCTCTCAGGATGACACATTTCGCTTACGCAAATGTGTTAGTTTAGGGATTTTGGGCAACTTAGTCAAATTTTTCTTTTTAGTTTTTCTAAAGTAGCTTACTAAGAGGCCTATTGGAATTAATATCAAAATTGCTGTAATTAAATTTAAAGATTCTAAGGCTTTCAAAAAAAGAAAAAAAATTAAACCGCTGGAAATAGAAGTTGATATAAAAATGTTTTTTGAAATTAAATTTAAGCTTGATGTTATTGCTAAAAATAAGGGAATAAAAAAAGCCAAAAGCTGAATTATATTTGCTTGTGTAATAGTTTCTGGATAAGGCACTTGAAAAACTACATATATAAAAATTCCCCAACAAATTAAAGCTGGAAATATTTTTGTGATAATTTTATACATAAATTCATTGTAACTTAAGTACCCACTACTTCAAAGGTGGAGCCGGTACTATTTTTGGAAACTTCAATTCTAACTGGAAACTCCTCTTTCAACTCCTCCAAATGAGTAATGATTAGAATCTTTTCAAAATCATCTTTTATTGCATCTATTGCTTCAACTAATCTGGCTCTGCCCGGAGCATCCTGGGAACCAAATCCTTCATCTATTACTAAAAACTGCAGTTTTGCCCCAGCCCTGTGGGTTAATAGTTTAGAGATGGCTAGTCTAATAGCAAAGTTAACCCTAAAAGCCTCACCCCCTGAGTACATTTCATAAGGCCGCTCACCCATTTCATCAGATATTATGATGTCTAAAGTTTCAATAATTCCTCTTTCCCCTAAAATTTTAGTTTTGGTTTCTCTTTGTGTAACAAGCGATACCTTCATCCTTCCTTCAGTTAATTTTTCCAGTAAACTATTTGTCTCATCCTCAATTTCTGGGATGGAGGCCTCAATTATCATAGCCTGTATTCCTTTTTTGCCAAAAGCTAAAGCGAGCTCTTCATATATATTTTTTTCTTTTTCTAAGCTGTTTTTCTTTTCTTGGTTTAAAATTTTCTGTTTTTCCAATTGCTGAGAGCGGGACATCAACTGTTTCGCTTGGCCAAAGATATCTCTGGCCTGTTTCTCTTCACCCCTTAAGTTAGAAAGAGTCAGTTCCTTTTGAGAAATTTTTTCCATTAACTCGCTCAAATTAGATGATAAATCCGGAAATTTATTCACCTCTTTTTCTAAATTTTGTATTGAAGCTAACTTGTTTTTATAAGAGTTTCTAAGTTCAATTACCGTCTTTTTTTCAGTTTCAAGCTGACTGGTTAAACCAACAAGTTTTTCTTTTTGATCTTGTAGGTTTTCTAACTGCTCCAGCTGTTTGTTAATTTGAGATAAGTCTGCAGTCTCTGGTAACTCTTTTAAGGATTCCTCCTTTGTCTTTATTCCTATTTCTTCCAAAGTTATGCTGATTTTTTTAAGTTGAGAAGTTACTTCTATTTGTTTTTCTGAAAGCTCTTTTTTAATTTTTACTTTATGATCTTTGTCTATTTCTTGTCCGCAAGTAGGGCATTTTGCGCCTTCTTTATTAAGATTTGCTAATTGTTGTATGATTTCTTCTTGTTGTTTTTTAAGCTGTTCTGTTTTTGTATTTTTTATAGCTAAATCTGCTTTTAAGTCAGAGATCTGTTTTTCGATTTCTAATCTTTTTTGTTTTTGTTGGTCTAGTTCATCTTTTCTTTTCCTTAAGTTCTTTAATTGTAAAAGAGCTTTCTCAATTTCAGGCATTTTTTCTACATTTGCCTCAAGAACCTTAATCCGATCAGCCCTATCTTTACCCTGGATTAAAATTTCCTCCAACTCTTTTTTTCCTGCGAATAAGTTTTGTTGTATTTTTAAGCGTTGCTCGTTTATAACTACTAATTTTTCTCTCTCTATCTGAAGTGTTTTGATATCTTTTTCTAATTTACTTACCTCATTTTCTACTAAAGATATTTTTTCCTCGGCTACTTTTAACTTTTCTTCCACCTCAACTTTTTGAATTAGTTCTGCTTCAATTTCCAGCAATTGATACTCAAGCAGTTGCAGTTGAGTTTGGGCCTCTTTTGCTTTTTCTTTTGCTTTTTCTTCTAATACATCATAGTGAGATAGGCCTAAAATATCTGCCAGTATTCTTTTACGGTCTGTGGGACCCATAAGTGTAAACTCATCTGCATGTCCCTGACGTATATATGACGAGTTAGTAAAAGTTTCAAAAGTTAAGCGAAGTGTTTGTATAATTTTTTCCTGAGTTGTCTTAATAGTTCCTTCTGTCAAATTGTGTTTGTCTTTGTTGGACCAAAACTCAAGCGCGCTAGATCCTCCGCTTTTTTTAATACGTCTTCTTTTAATGGTATAAAGATGATTATCCAGCTCAAAAGAGAATTCAACCTGCATATTATCTGCTCCTGTATGTACTAAATCATCAGATGAATCGCCTGCTCTGGATACACCCCAGATACACCAGGTGATTGCATCCAAAAGTGAAGATTTACCAGCGCCATTAAGTCCGGAGATGGCAGCAAGTTTAAACTTAGTAAAATTTAACTCAGGTGGATTGTCTCCATATGATGTGAAATTAGATAGTTTAAGGTTGACTGGTATCATTGTGATAAATAATTTTTTAAAACCTGTACGATTTCCCTGGTTGGTTTAACAGGAGTATTTAGTGCTTTCTCAATTTCTACCCACTCAAGTAGGTTGCCTTTATCTAAAATACTTTCAGGTAATTCACCTTCCCATTTTTGTATTAAAAAAGGAATTAACTCCTGTCCTTTTAAGCCCAGTATTCTTTGAGTTTTAGAAAGGGGAATAAATTCTAAAATTTTAACACCTAATTCCTCCAAAACTTCTCTTTTTAAAGCCTGTTCTATATCTTCCAAGTTTCCTTTTACTTTTCCTCCGGGAATTAAGTATTGTTCTCCTTCAAAATTCTTTAAAGATCTTTTTTCAACTAAAACTTTTTCATTTTTTATAAATACTGCGATTATTACCTGGGCTTTTTTATACATATTTAAGAATTTAAAATTTGGGCAGCTGCTTCTTCTAACTCTTTTTGTTTTTGAGGGCTATATTTTTTAAATTCAAAATATTTTCTTAAAGCTTGAGGGGGAGTAAGAGTTTCTACTTGTTCGCTTCCTTCAAACTTTATTCTTTCCACTTTTTCAATATTCTTTGAAATTCCTGCTATAAAGTTTGCTGAAGATAGAGATTTTTTAACTTTGTCCATCTGTATTTCTTTTTCGCATTCTTTTGGGATATTTATAACTACCCGGACAATTGCTTCCTTGATATTATTTTTTTCTATTTCGTTAATTACAGTTTTTGTAGGATCTGGGTCGTTACCGCTTAAATTAATTGTGATTGTCAGGAATTTTCTGGCGTTAGTTGGAATAAATTTGAAACTCGTTGTTCGTGGTTCGTTACTCGTTAACTCGACAAGTATAATTCCTTTTTCTTCTTTTTCTTCTCCAAAATCTATCCTCTGAGGAGAGCCGGAATAAACAATTAAAGGATTTTTACCTAAAACTTGATGTTTGTGAATATGGCCTAAAGCAACATAAGATAATCTTTTATCTTGGATTAAAGGCAGTGGGATTGTTACATCATTTGCAATAGCCAAGCCTTTTTCAGATCCATACGAGCTTCCTTCTACTTCACAGTGTGATAAAAATATGGCAGGGGAGTCGGAGGTAATTTTTCCATATAAAAGATTCAATTTATCCCCCACAGATTTATAGTCATTTTTATGAAGCCAGGGTAAAGTTACAATTTGTAGGTTTCCTGATTTGGTGGGGATTTTAAGTAATTCCGGAGTTCTCGAAACATAAACATTGTCAATTTCCAGCGCCGAATATATATCCAATGTATTTGCTTTTCCTTCTGCATTAGGGGTGTCGTGATTTCCCACTACTAAAACCACTGGGATTTTCTTGGCGAGTTTGCTAATTCTTTCTCCAAAGCCTCTTTGTTGAGTAGGGTTTGGATCGCGGGTTTTATAAGCATCACCCGCAAAAACTACAGCATCCACATTTTCCTTAATTGCTGTATCAACAATAAAATCAAAAGTTTGAAAAAAATCTAACAACCGGGAAGAAAGACCTGTTTCCGGATCTAACTTAGCATAATTTTCCATTCCTATATGAATATCAGAAAAGTGCAGGAGTTTCATCGAGTGGATTATACCACTGAATATTATGATAGAATATGTTCATGTTTGAGCCTAAAATAAAAGTTCTGAGACAAAAGTTTTTAAAAGAAAAATTGGATGGGGTTTTTATTTCTTCTGTTTCTAGTATCTCATATCTGACAGGATTCACAAATTTTTCCAAAGATGAAAGGGAAGCTTACTTATTTATAGGAAAAGATTTTCAATATATTATTACTGATGGTAGATATTCTGAGGCAGTTAAAAACCAGGTTTCGCACCTCACTCTTTTTGAAAGAGGAAATAATAAATCAACTGAAGAGCTTTTAAAAAAACATAAAAAAGATATTAAAAATTTAGGAATTGAGGAGGATGATTTAACTGTTTCAGAACACAAAATAATAAAAAAACATTTTAAAAATATTAAACATTTTGAAGTAAGTAAGTTAAGATCTGTTAAAGAAAAAGAAGAGGTTAAGAAGATAAAAAAAGCTTGTGCGTTAGGGGATAAAGCTTTTAAATTTATTTTAGGGAAAATTATAAAGGGAGTTACAGAAAAACAAATAGCATACGAGTTAGAAAAATTCATCAAAGATCAGGGAGCAGAATTTTCTTTCTCTGCAATTGTGGCTTTTGGGAAAAATTCCTCTATCCCACATCATCAAACAGGAGAAACTAAATTAAAAGATGGAGACTTTGTATTATTGGACTTTGGTGTAAAATTCCAAAACTATTGTTCTGATATGACAAGGACTGTTTTTTTTGGTAGAGCCACAGATAAGCAAAAAGAAATCTATAATGTAGTTTTGCAGGCCCAACAAAGAGCAGCTAATTTTTTAAATACAAAAATAAAATCCGGCAAAAAAGTAACCGGCACAGAAGTTGATAGGGTAGCTAGGGAATATATTAGCTCATATGGTTTCCCAGATATTCCACATTCCCTGGGACATGGAATTGGTCTGGAAGTACATGAGCATCCATCGCTGTCTTCAAAAAGTAAGGATATATTAAAAGAGGGAATGGTATTTTCCATAGAACCCGGAATTTACATTCCTAATTTTGGCGGAGTAAGAATCGAGGATTTATTTGTAATTGAAGAAGACGGACTTAAGCAATTAACTAATGCGCCGCTTCTCCCCATGTAGCCATTTTATTAAAAATATCTTTTAATGATCTACCTTTTGCTGTTAGGGAATACTCAACATGCAAGGGGACTTCTGCAAAAACTTTTTTTAAAATTATTTTTTCTTTTTCTAATTCCTGAAGTCTTAAGGATAAAGTTTTGGTACTAATCCCTATTAGGGATTTTTGCAGTTCACCAAATCTTTTTTTACCGTTAAATAAATTATGTAGAATATTCATGGTCCACTTACTACCAATAATCTTTAAGGTTTTTTCTACCCCACATTTTTTATGATCCATATGCTTTCCTTTTTGTAACTACTTTACTTTGTAAAGCATTAAGGTTATTATACTGCCATGAATCAATTTGATCAACTGGCAAGTAAAGAAATTATAGATAAAACAATTGATGCATTAGCGGCAAATGGTATTGAGGCCAAATATGTAGAGAATGGAGAGCAGGCCAAAAAAGAAGTTTTAGAACTTATTCCAAAAGGAGCTGAGGTAATGACAATGTCTTCAGCCACATTAGATACTATTGGTTTATCTCAAGCAATAAACAAAGATGAAGCTAAATTTAAACCAATCAGGGATAAGCTTTACGCTATGGATAGAGTTACTCAAGCACAGGAAATGAACCGCTTAGGTGCAGCTCCAGAGTTTGCAGTTGGTAGCGTACACGCAGTAACTGAGGATGGACATGTGTTGATTGCATCAAATACAGGTAGCCAGCTGCCTGCTTATGTGTATGGAGCATTAAAAGTTATCTGGGTAGTGGGGACACAAAAAATTGTTAAAAATACAGATGAAGCTATAAAGAGGATTTATGAATATGTTTTGCCTTTGGAGTCAGAGAGAGCAAATAAAGCTTACAATATTTCAACCGGCAGCTTTGTTAGTAAACTTTTAATAATTAACAAAGAAATCAAACCAGGAAGAATTACTTTAATTTTTGTTGGAGAAAAGTTAGGTTTTTAAACTCTGTAAAATTGAAACTTTCCAGCTCCTATTATATCTTTTGAAAAATCAAATTCTTTTGTGAGGTCTATTTTCTTAAAAGGTTTCCAACTAGAGAAATGATAAGTTTGAGTTATCACTAAGCTTCCTTTTTTTAATTCCTTTTTTAATTTTTGTTCTAATTTTGTAACGCCTTTTAAAAGAAGATAGATATAGATAATATCTGCATCTGTATAATCTCTAGAAAATATATTACCATGGTAAAAACTTACATTCCCACTTGACGAGTGGGAAGCAAGTTTGTGGGTTTTCCACCTGGAATATAAAACTCTAATCCAGGATTGCTCGTATCCATAAGAATTTGCTCCAAGTTTTGCTGCTTCTATGACAACTCGTCCGTCCCCTGACCCTAACTCATAAAATTTTTTGCCTTTTTTAACTCCTGCCAACTTTAGGATTTTTCTGATAGCTTCTAATTTTGTGGGAACATATGGGGCATCAGAACCGGCAAACCAGGAAAGAGCAAGAAAACAGCCAAGTAGTATGCCACCTGAAATTATGAGAGTTATATCCATTACTTTCCTAAAAATTTTAAAAGGAAAAACTTAAGAGGAGATAATTTATCAATAATGGTAAAAACTATATATACTGGCCAGTCAAAAACCAAATCAAAGGTGCCAATATACTCAACTAATTTTCCTCCATAACCCTGTTTAAATTTATGGAATCCAAACCATGGATCTGAAGGATTCGCATTTGGTCCCAATGCTCCCCACATATCAAATTTTTTTAAATTTAATTTTTTGCCCAATTTTATAGCTTCCCAGGCTACTAAATTATTTGCCATTACCTCAGGGTGAGATTTGGATGAACCACCATAAGGATAATAAAGAGTATCAGCAAAATTTAAAAGCATCCAGGCAGTTAAAGATTCTTTATTTAATGAGGTGATCAATATCCTGGCCATGCCTGCATCGCGAAGAGTCTGCCAGATTTTTCGATGATACTCCTCATTATGTCCCAGGTAGCCTTGCCTTTTTGTTGTTTCAAAATATAATTTTAGATAAACGCTAAATGCTTCATCATCATTTCTTTCTTCCACTTTTACATTATGTTTTAGGGCAACTTTAATGTTATACCTGGTTTTTGGGTGCATATCTTTTAAGAGCTGGTCTGCAGATTTAGTGAGGTCTAAGATAAAATTATACTTGGTAAACAAAGGTTTAGGGGATTTTAGAAATACATTTGACATTTGAGATTTGACATTTGAGATTTCAATATTTGGTTCAAGCTTTATGAATGCGCAATTATTTTCCTGGCCAATTTTTTTTAAAACTTTTTCTAAGTTTTTGTCTGGCATTGGGCCTTTGGGCAAATAACCCACATACTTATTAGTAAATGGGATTTTATGTAGAGTCAGCTGGAAGGCTTTAGTTAATTTTCCTTTTTCAAACAGACCATACCTTAAAACAGGAGTTCCTAAGCTTTTTCTTGCCTCACCCCACTGCCAGGATTGAATAACATGAGTTATCAGTTTGTTATAAGCGCCTTTTTGTTTGTCGGTGATCACTCTTAAATCCATGAAACGATTATACAGGATTTGAGGTTAAAAGACCTTGATATTAGCTTTTTGTTTTAATTCCTGGAATTTTTGGGAAAAAATCTGAGAAAGTTTTTGTTGCTTTAGGTTATTTTCTGCTTCTTTTTCCTGAGAGGCTGAATCAGTTGCCTGCAATTGTGCTTTATTTCCTACAATGAATTTACTTATTTCTTCAGCAGAAACTGTTGCATTTTTTTCATATAGTTTTGTGATAGCAAGCTGTACCATTACCTGTTCCCTTAAGGAGGAAATTGTTTGGCCTTGTTGGGAAAGTAGAGAATTTAGAGCATCTTTGCCTCCAACACTTGCCTCAAGTTCTGAAATCCGCTTATTTACTTCTTGTTGAGTAGGCAAAGCATTATTTTTGGCAGCCTCGTTTATAATTATTTTTTCATTGATCATCTGATTTAATATTTGAGTCCTAAACTGATCATTAAGTTTCATTTGTAGCTCTAAATTTGTAATGGGTGCACCATTAACCACTGCTGCTATAAATAAACTTTTTTTATAAAGTGCGAGCAGTAATATTCCTGTAACTAAAAGCATGAAATATATTTTTTTGGATTTTCTACTTGCAGAGAAGCTTTGCTTATAATCCAGGAATTTTTCTGAAATGTTATTCAAATAATTGTTTAACTTTCCACCTGGAATATGATTTGTAGTAGTAGATTTTTTAGCCATTGGCCGATATTAACAAAGTATGTGTATAATGTAAACATGCAAAAAGGTTTTGCCCAGCCTTTGGTCATAGTTTTAATCGTAGCAGCTTTAAGTGTTTTTGCTTATTTTTATTCGCAGAAGAACTTTGTTCATTTTGTTCAGATAAAACCTTCAGTAAATAATTTGCCGGTTATTAATAATCTCACAAAACCAGTAAACAATATTCAAACTTTTTCAAACACAAAATTTAGTTTTGAATTTAAATATGCAAAGGATTTGGTTTCTAAGGAAGATACTGAGGAGGAGTTTAATAAAAGAGGAGGAGGGAATTTTAGAAAGAATTTTAAAGGTTATGTTGTTTATGAACCCGGGAAATTTTTAGGGGCAGCTGTTGTGTTGGGTAAAGATAACAACTTTGATACAAATCCATTCAGCCTCTGGATTTTTGATAACCCTCAGGATTTATCTATAGATGCTTGGTATAAAATGTATTGGTATTATCCATTTGTTTGGGGAGATTTTACCTATACTGGAAAGTTTACCTTAGCTCCAAATACGGAGGCCACAATCTCCGGGCAAATGGCAAAATCAGGGATAATTGATTACCAACCAGGCAAGCCAAAATTTGTTTATTTATCCAAAGAGAAAAAGATGTATTTATTTAGGATCATAGGAGAAAGCGGTGATAAAATCCTTTCTACTTTTAAGTTTACTAACTAAAGTAGATAGATATCTATAAAGTGTGCATACCAGCCGGCTGTTTTGGCATCATCAAAACCTAAATCTATAATATTTCCTTTTATTGCTCCGCCAGTATCTCCGGCAACTGCCATGCCATACCCTGGGATATAAAGTTTAGATCTTAAAGGAATTACTTTTGGATCAACAGCAATAACGCCTTTTCCCTGTCTCATACCAATGGCAGTCCATTCATCACAACCTAAACAGTGAGAATCATAATGGGTTGCATAAACCCGCATTTTTTTCCAGTATTTTATCTCTCCGTCTGCAATAGAAAGAGTTTTCCAGACAATTTTGGTGCCTCTTAAAATTCTTTTTTCTTTGGCTTCGGTAGTTTCCTCTGAAACAATTTCTTTTGAATATTCTTCTCCATCATTAGAATATGTAGTTTTTATAATTCTTACTCTTTTGCCATCACTGCCTTCATCCATTACTTTTTCCTCACCTGCTTCTGTTTCCGGGTCATCTTGATAAATTGTCTGTTTTGGAAGAATTTTTGTTTCCTCCTGCAATTTTGTGGAAAAAGAGGATTTGGTGGTTATTGGTTGATCAACAGGTAGGGTTTCAGTTGGGGCAATAGTAGAATCACCTAAAACTTGAGGAGTAGATATAAAACTTTTAGCAAGAAATGTTATTGCTATTATTAATAAAATTCCTAAGTATCTTTCCATATTATGCATTTAACCAATCGTCTTCATCACGCGTTATATCGTCATCAAAATTATCAGAATCTCTAAATTGGGCATTACTATTTACTAACTCTTGTGGAATATCAGACAAAAAGCGCGATACTAAATTATTAGACCTGGTTCCAAAATAAAGTCTTGTTCTGGTGTAGGTTAAATATAGTTTTTCTTTAGCACGAGTTACCCCAACATAGCAAAGTCTTCTTTCCTCTTCCAATTCATTAACATCCATCATGGCTCTTGAGTGTGGGAATAAACCTTCCTCCATTCCGACCATAAAAACAATTGGAAATTCCAAGCCTTTGGCAGAATGTAGGGTCATGAGTGTAACTGCATCACCAACTTCTTTTCTATCATATCCATTTTCCACTAAAGCCACGTTTTCTAAAAAATCCACTAAAGCGGGAAACTCCTCTGCCACCGAACGCAGCTCTTTAACGTTTTCAACTCTACCTTTTCCTTCATCAGTGCCATCATCAAGAAAGGCTAAATAACCGCTGATTGCTAAAATTTTATCTAAAAGCTCCAAAGTTGGGTGACCCATTTCATCGGCAGATTGCTTCAGTGCGTTGGCGCGAGCTTCGCTCGCAATGACGCTTTGCAATTCTAAAACTTTTCCAAGTCTTCCTTTGCCTATTTTTTCTGCCCGTTTTAGAGAAACAGAATCTTTCGGATTTTGCATCAGACGCAAATAAGACAAAACATCTTTTATTTCTTTCCGGGCATAGAAGCTGACCCCGCCGACTAGTTTATAAGGTGTGCCGCTTTTTAAAAATTGTTCCTCCAAGGAACGGGATTGGGCATTTGTTCTGTATAGTATGGCATAGTTAGAAAGATTGCCACGCGAACTTCGTTCGCTCGCAATGACGTTTAAGATAAATAAAGCTTCCTCAATTTCATTTCTTACTTCTGCAACCTCTATTTTTTCACCGCCATCTTTATTAGTCCAAAGCTTAAGTATGGGGTGGGATTTATTTTTGGAAATTATTGCATGAGCTGCATCTAAGATATTTTGACTAGAGCGATAGTTTTGTTCCAGATTAAAGACTTTTGCATTTGGGTAATCTTTTTGAAAATTAACTATATTTCTAAAATCTGCGCCTCGGAAGCTGTAAATCGATTGCGACGCGTCTCCAACAACACAGATGTTTTTATGCCGATTAGCTAAGTATTTAGAGATTAAATATTGGGCAGGGTTAGTATCCTGATATTCATCAATCAAAATATATTTAAACTGGATTTGATAGCGGGTTAAGATGGCAGGTTCTGTTTGAAAAAGCCTGATTGTTTTAAGCAGTAAATCATCGAAATCCAATGCATGATTTCGATCCAGGATTTTTTGATATTCCAGATAAATTTTGGCAACAGTTTCCTGGAAAAAGCCTCTGGCATACTGTGGATATTCTAAAGAAGAGATCAACTCGTTTTTGGCAGAGGAGATAGTGTTTCTTACTGCTGAAGGGGAAGTTTTCTGCAATTGTATATTTAAATTTCCCATAGCTTCTTTAATAGCATCCAAAGCATCTCCCTCATCATATATGGCAAAACCAGGAGGAAGCCCTAAGACTTTGCCTTCACGGCGCAAAATTCTGGCGCAAAAGGAGTGAAAAGTTCCCATAACAGGGAGAGTGGGTAAATGCCCTACTAACTTTTTTATTCGTTCAATCATTTCTCCGCTGGCTTTATTTGTGAAGGTTAACATAAGAATATTTTCCGGAGGAATTTTTTTCTCGGAAATTAAGTATGCCACCCTGTAAGTTAAAACCCTGGTCTTTCCACTCCCCGCCCCGGCTAAAATTAACACAGGACCTTCTGTTGCACAAACTGCCTTTTGTTGCTCTGGGTTTAGTTCATCTAAGAGGTTGGACATGTGGAGGATATATTAACATTAAGTTAGTGAGTTTGACAAAGATCCTATAGAATTGTAAAATCCCCACTATGAATCCACAAGAAAGAGGTAAGATATTTTTAAATAAGGACGTTGTGAAAGCAGTAGGAGGAGGTATAACTCCCACCTTTGTAAACTACTTAGCCAGCAGAGGATTGGTAGATACAGTTTTAGAAGCAAAAGGACAACGCACTGTTTATACTTATCCAGAGTCTGCAGTTGATCAGATTAGAAATTTTTGGATGCAAAAACGGCAAGGAATAAATCCTGCTAAAGCATTGAGGAATTTAGGAGAACCTAATCAAAGTAGTTTCTTTATGGGGTTTAGTGGAGATTTATCGAGATGGTGGAACGGTATAAACAGTCTTCAAAAAGATCCAGCAGTGGTTGGTTTCTCCCTGTTATATGGGGAACAATCCAGATATGTTAATTCAAACAAAGCAGGGGTCTCCTGTAGAGGCTGCGGAATGGCAAAAGCGCATGTGCGGAATGGGATTAAAGCCCAGCGAAGAGTTAAGTATGATTAAGGTAAGGGAGAATGTAGTCACAGGAGCTTCAGATAATACAAGTCCTTTCTATGGTCATGTGTTGATGGCGGTTGATTCCGTATACCGAAATTCAGTATCTGCTAGGCTTAAGTTTATTCAAGATCACAAACTAGAAGGAATGGTTTCTCTAACAGCCCAAGCATTAGAAGGTAGCTGGAATTTTATGGTAAATATAGGAGCCTCATCGCTTGAAGCTTTTGAATTAGTGGGCGCAAATAATCTTTTTACATCTGATCATGTTAAAAGAACTGCGGTATTATTGGCTAACTCTCATTATTCAGGTTCTGGTGTACCAAACACTGAAAAAGGGTCTTCTGCAAAAGAATCAACAGATGTTGTATCAAGTTTTATCTTGTTAGGAGTCAAGCCTGGAATATCACATAATTATACAGAAGGTTATCTGAATAGTTTTGGGGTAGGAAAACAGGATTCTAACTTAAATTCGGCAACACATTTAGTAACTGGCCCGCATGATCTAATGTTAGAAGTTGTTCCACAGTCTACCTGGTCTCAAGATTTGGTTTATCATCAACTTGAACTCTGGAAAGAATACATTCAAGATATGAGAGTGTACCATATTGTGCCGTCTTCAAATACAAGAGGTCTTTTTACCCCGGATGTACCACGGGCTTACTCACTTATAAAAGCTTTTCGGTCAGGATCAAGCCCTCGATTAAGAGAGGAGATAGAACAACTTGGTGACCCCTCAACTATAAGGGCGTATAGGGTATTAGGCAGAATAGATACTGATATAATTGCAGCCATAAGCTTAGATCAAGAAGATCCACATAGAGTGGGCAGGATTCATGAAAGTATTAGAATGATACCCTTTGTTGGAGAAGTAAGTACTTTCCTCTAGACAACCTAAAAACTCAGTGTTATCATCTAACTCCTTATGGTAAAACTTTTAGATTTTTGGGCTCCTTGGTGTATTGATCCTCAAACTCCGGTTTTAACTGAAAATGGCTACTTACCAGCTTCAAAAATACAACTTGGAATGAGTTTAGTTACCATCGATCCTAAAACTAAAAAACAATCAATAAAAAAAGTTCAAAAAATAAGAATTTTTAAAGATGTTGCTTCTAAGAAAATAACTTTGGAAACTGGAATGGAGTTAGCAGGAGATAATAATCATTTAGTCTTAACCCAAGAAGGTTTTAAAAAGTTGGAAGAATTAGTAGTAGGTGAAAAAGTTTTAGTTAATCCCTGGTTTGATAGTAGTCAGGTAAATGAATCTGTAGTTATTGCAAGATTATTAGGTTTTGTAATGACAGATGGATATCTTTATGAAGATTTAAAACATTATATCCATGAAACTCATTTTTTTATGGGAACCAAGCAGGATGCAAAACAGATTAAAAGAGATTTATTGTATTTGGGTTTTTCTAACTTAGAAATTAAGAAAAAGGCAAATAAGAGAATCATTGATGGTAGAGAATTTATAATTACTACTTACCGTTGCCGAAATTTTAAAAAGTCTTTATTTGAACTTCTGAAATCCAAAGGAGCGCCTGTTGGCAGGAAGAAAAATCAAGCATATTTTGTCCCAGATTGGATTTTAGACGGGGACCTATCAATTAAAAAAGCTTTCCTGAGCGGTTGGTTGGGTGGGGATGGCTGTAAGATTGATTATTATGTTAAATATGTCGGAGGCAGTTCTCATGATGCAGGTTTTAAGGTTAATGCAATTGAGTTTCACAAAGAAAAAGAATTAGAAAGGGAAGGAATTTTATATGCTGAACAACTGGGTCTTTTATTGGAAGAACTAGGGATTAAAATTAATCAAATAGATAGTGTTAATGATGAAGATGGAGTTATTATCTCGATAAGGGTGTCAACTGATTATGAATCTTTGTTTAATCTAACTAATGTTGGTTATGCTTATGCTAATACTAAGAACAAAAACGTTCCCTTTATCAGAGAATTTTTGGGCTACCGTCTTTACGAAAAAAGAAGATATGCAGCTATCAAACAAACAGTATTGCAGCAATTAGCGTTAGGAGGAAATAATCAAGTTATAGCCCAAAACTTTCAAATTCCGGTTGGTACAATTACTAGCTGGAAGTATAATAAAACTGCAGTTGTTACTCATCCTCCACTTAATGGTCAAGCTAAATTTGATGATTGGTTAAAAGATAGACAACAAAATGAATTATTATGGGAGAAAGTTTTTTTAGTTGAGACAATAGATAATCGTGATGTAATTGGTATTACTGTTGGAGAACCGCATACCATAGTTACTAATGGAATAGTTTCTCATAATTGTGGACCATGCAGAATAATGAACCCTATTATTGATGAGATTGAAAAAGAAATAAAAGGGGTTGAGATTGAAAGAATTAATGTGGATGAAAAACCTGAAATATCTTCAAAATATGGGGTAATGAGTATTCCTACTTATGTTATTGAAAAAGATGGTAAAGAAGTAGGCAGAAAAATTGGGGTTACAGCTAAAGCTGATTTGATTAAACTTCTTCAGAGTTAGATTCTTCGCTAATCGCTCAGAATGACGGAGGGGGTGTATGAATTTCAAAGATAGAGTGATTCAAATTACTAAAAATATTCCATCTGGAAAAGTGACAACATATGGCACTGTGGCCATAATGGCTGGAGTGCCAAGAGGGGCAAGATTAGTTGGTGGAGTTTTGCATTTTAATATAGATGATGCTCCCTGGCATAGAGTGATTAACAGACATGGGTTTATTTCTACCAAATGTTTGGATCATCCTAAAAAATTACAAAAAGCACTTTTGGAACAAGAAGGGATAGAAGTGAGCAAGGATTTCATGATAGACTTGGATAAATACGGATGGTGGGGATAATGAATAAAAATATTTGGATTATTGCTAATTGGAAGAGTAACAAAACTGTAGCTGAGGCGTTGGAGTGGCTTGCCCAGGTTGGGCCACAGCTGCCAAGAGATGAAAATCTTAAAGTGGTTGTTTGTCCAACATTCAGTAGCCTTTCTGAGGTTAAAAAAGCAATACAAGTGGGAAATTTTAAAGTAATGGTTGGTTCTCAGGATTTATCTCCATTTGGCCAAGGGGCATATACAGGAGAAGAGTCAGCTTTACTCTTAAAAGATTTAGTAAATCTTTCTATAATTGGCCATTCTGAAAGAAGGCAAAATTTCTCTGAAACAGATGAGGCGGTTTCTAAAAAAGTAGAACAAGCGCTAAATAGTAATATTACCCCTTTAGTTTGCGTACAAGGAGCGGATACTCCTGTACCAGAGGGCTGTAAGCTGGTTGCTTATGAGCCTGTTTTTGCAATAGGAACAGGTAACCCGGATACGCCGGAAAATGCAAATGAAACGGCTAAAATTTTAAAAGAAAAATATGGGGTGGATCTAAAAATTTTATATGGAGGATCTGTTACATCAGAAAATATTAAAGCATTTCTTAATCAGGAAAATCTAAGTGGAGCTTTAATTGGAAAAGCTTCTTTAGATGCAGAGGAGTTTGCCAAGATTGTTAAGGAGTCTATTTCGTGAAGCCAATCAGATTTGAAAGTAAACAAAACCCTAAAATAAGAAGGGCAAGAATTATCATCAGAAAATTCCTTCCAGTAAGTATTATAGTAGGAATTATCCTTTCTATAGCATTATTTTTAAGCGCTAAATCATCCTCTGACTCAGTTGTAAGCTATATTTTTTCCGGTACAGGGCTTAAGTCAAATAGCGGAATGGTAAATGTTTTACTGTTAGGTACTGCAGGAGGAAGTCATGACGGGCCAAACCTAACAGATACTATTATGGTTGCATCTTACAATTTAAAAACCAGTAAACTTCATCTGATATCTATACCCAGGGATTTATGGTTGCCTGAATTTAAGTCCAAGGCAAATTCTGTTTATCAATTAGGGTTAAACCAGGGGAATGGTTTAAATTTCACAAAAACTGTGATGGGAAATATAGTGGGTTTACCTTTAAGATACGGGTTAAGAATAGATTTCAGAGGTTTTATAAGCGGAGTTAATACAATCGGGGGAATTGATGTAGCAGTACCAAATACTTTTGATGACCTAAATTTCCCAATTGATGGTAAAGAAGATGACCTTTGTGGGTTTAAAGAGGAAGAAAAAGATTTTTCAGAAGATCAGGCAAGACAGTTAAATATACCTCCTGGAAAAATGAAGGTATTTATATCCCCTGATGGAAAAATAGCTACAGATGCAGCAACGGAGGATATAGGAGCAAAATATTTTACCTGTAGGTATGAACACATACATTTTGATAAAGGAGTAACTCATATGGATGGGGAAACGGCTTTAAAGTTTGTCCGCTCCAGGCATGGCACAACTGGGGAAGCATCAGATTTTGCCAGGTCTAAAAGACAAGAAGAGGTGATCTCAGCCATCAGAGGAAAAGTGTTTTCATTTGAGACTTTAACAAACCCGCAAAGAATTACCGACCTTTTGAAAACTTTAGGAAAAAGTATAGATACGGATATTTCTATCAAAAACGCACTGGAATTTTATAAACTTTTCAAAAAAATAGAAGGCACAAAAACTATTGTGTTGGATGATTCTCCAATTGGAGGATTATCAAATAACAGAAAATCGCTTTTGGTTCAGCCTTCAGCAGGTGATTATGGAGGCGCTTATGTATTAATAAGCCAGGATGATGATTTTTCTATAATACAAGAGTATATTAGAGAAGTATTTTTAAAAGATGAACAAGCTTCAACTTCTGCACGGCCCAGCAGTAAATAATTCAAGAAATAAACTAAATAGCATAAGAGAAAAATTTGATGCAGATAATGTGGTAGTTTTTGATGAGAGATCAGAGACTCAAGAGATAGTTGGAAGTTTAATGACACAGTCAATCTTTGTCGGGGAAAAATTATTTATTTTAGAAAATCCTTCAGAAGACTTAAACCTGCCACTGATTACCAGCGATTTAGTATTAGTTATTTGGTTTGATCATACAGTAACTGAGAAAAAACCAATTATGGATTGGGCAAAAAAGCTAAAGGCTGAAATCTTATTTTTTCCAGAAGACCGTGAAGTATCTGTTTTTCCATTCCTGGACTATCTGGCAAATGAAGACCAAAAGGCCTTTTTAGAGATAAAAAAATTAAAAAATGGAGGTTTTGATATCTTCTATTTTTTAACTATGACTTTTTACTTACTCAGAAATTTAGTTAATACTCCAAAAAAAGCGCCCCAATTTGTAAGACAAAAGTTAGATAAGCAAAGAAAAAATTTTGATCTTCAAAAAATCACTAAACTTTATGAGGAGATGCTGGAGCTAGATTTTAAATTAAAGTCTGGTTTACTTGATCAAAATCAGGCTGAATTTCTACTGGTAAATAAATTCATTGACTAGGGCTTAGACTATTAATCATATTAGTTAATTCTTTTAAATATTTATCATCAATCAAAATTCCGTTTATTTTTTTACCCTTATTCTTTTGTGCAATTGAGTAGTCTGTTGCATTTATCTTACCGTCTTTATTTAAATCATAAATAGTTGGGATTGGAGAAGGGCTGGGTGTTGGAGAGCTAAGGTTAGTTAAATCCACACTCTCACCTAATTTTAAAGGAGGTAAACTTTCCCCTTCAGGTTTTAAATTAAGTACTGCTACAGCTTCCCCAGTTGAAGAAATAACGGTAATTTTTGCATTCATTTGTGCTTCTAATGGGAGGATATCAGATAAGTCCTCTTTTCTTATTTTGGTTAAAGGAATTAAAAAATTTCCTAAATTTTTAATAAAGGAAGATTGAATAACAGCACCTGATACTGATAAAAAAGCTATTCCTTCATCCAAAGGTTTGCCAAAATCCAAAGCTGAGCCGATAACAGGACCAAAAGCATTTTGGGTGTTAGCAGGTGATGAGGTGGTGAATGTTAAAATCTTGCTAATTAATTTACCGGAGTTTATTTTATACTGGTAGGTTGTTTTTGGGAGAAGATTTTTTATTGTCACATAGTGTATAAGATGAGGCACGGGTATTTTTGTATCCCTATCATCAAGACTGGTTTGTTCAACCGGGTCATTTTGACCAAAAGTCACAAAGCTGGTTACCGAAGATGAAGTCTGCCAGGATATAGTAGCTGATGAGTCTTCAATATTTGAGACAGTAATATTTTGTGGGGTTTGAGTTGGGGCAGCTTGGGTAAAAAAGGTTTGTTCTCTTAAAGTAAGAAATACTCCAACTGCAATTCCAACAATAATAATACCTAGGCCAAGCAAAGTGGGAATTTTAAATTTAGTTAATGTTTTCATTAAGACTCTAAGCTTTTGGTATTGAACTCAGGATTGATTGGTTCAATAATCTCTTGTAGCTTTGGTGATATTGTAACAGATGCTCTGGTGTGTAAAACATCAAATATTACCCAGGCAGATATGGTAATAAAGGTAAGAATTGCTGCAATTAAAAATTCTTTTTTAGTCATTTAATTTAATCTTGCTACTTAATGTAGTAAGCCTTTCCTGTTATAGACATAATTAAACCTGTGCCTTCTGAGACTCTTGTTAAGGATAATGTATTTATGGAAATTAACCGATTACTTATTTTAAGGTCCTGCAGAGTAGCGATTAGATTTTGATAGCTACCTTCTATATTAAAAGTAAAATCAACTTCAGCGGTTTCTCCTAGGGTATTCTGAGATTTTGTTTCTATAATAATTGGTTGGATTTGCAGCGCAGAAATAGAGGCTTCATGAAGTCGGGCTTTTTGCTCCAGTGTTAAGGTTATAGATTTTAACTCAACATTGTCCGGGATTGCCTGGGAAATTTTATTTTTAATTTCAGTGTCTAGATTATCATAATTTTGCTTGCCTGCTGATAAATCATTTGCTTTTTTATTCACCTTGTCCAAAACCTGGGTAGTCTCTATCAGCTTTTTTTGTAATACCAAAATGGTTTCAACAGTTGGCTTTATTGCAAAGAGTATAAAAATGGTAATAATTACCAGGGTGAAGATTGTTGAGCCATAAGTTTTAACAATAGGCAGCTTGGCAATTGGCTTGATATACATGAAATATCTTGAATACATTTGGGATCTTGAATTCATGAGCTAGATGCTCCGCTTGATTTTATAAAAGATGCACTTATAGAAAAATTAATCGCCCCTTTTTCAAAGCCTATACTGCTGAAGCCTACATTTGAGAATGACTCATCCTGTTTAAGACCTAAAAAGAAGATAGTTAGGTCATTATTATTTTGCGATTGCCCGTTGATTTGGACTTTTACTGAATTTAGTTCTTTGGATAAATTGATACTGTTAATCCGGACACTACTGGGAGTCTGGTCAGCAATTTTTCTTAAGATATTAGAAAAATTAGGTGAGTTTGTTTTGATAGCATCTATTGTTGACAACTTAAGTTGAGTTTTTCTTATTAATACCTCATAAGGTTTTAGAGACTCTATATATGGTATCTGCTGTTCAATTGCTTCTTTTTTGGATGAAATGTCAGCATCTAGTTTAAAGCGGGCAATAAAAGCTATTAACACTAAGGCTTCTACAAAAATAAATATATAGCGCCCTGTTGCGAGTAGCCACTTTAGCAGTTTTACAAAAATTTTTTCAGGGTTGCCCTGGGGTTTTAGCAGGTTAAGATGGATTCCAAGCTTGGGCAGGTTTTTGGCCATGAAGTCATTATACAGCACGCCACTCCTTCGGAGTTAGCATTACTTGCTCTTGGACAATCTTGATTTAAGTCTAGCAGCTTTGTTAGGATGGATTAACTTAACTTTAGCAGCTTTATCTAAAGCAGAAAAAACCTGCTGGACTATTTTTTTATCATGAGTTTTCCTTGCTTTTTTAAGCAAAGCTTTTAATTCAGCTTCCCGCTTTTTATTTCTTTCAGTTCTTGTTTTATCTTTTCTAACCTTTTTTATGGCCGATTTAATGATTGGCATGGCGTGTATATTAGCATAATGTTAAACTAAATTAAATGGTTAAGAATTTATTCACTCTTTTGTATTCAAGACAAACCTCAATTTTATCCGGAGCATTCATTATTATGGCTACTATGATGGTTGCCAAAATTTTAGGCCTTGTCCGGGATAGACTGCTGGCTCATGTTTTCTCACCTGATAAAATCGATATTTTCTGGGCAGCATTTAGGCTACCTGATTTAATTTTTCAGATTGCTATTTTAGGTGCATTGTCTGTGGCGTTTATTCCGGTATTTAGCGAATATTATGAAAAGAAAGGCAAAGAAGATGCTTTTGAGTTATCCAGGTCAATTTTAAATGTTTCACTGCTTATTTTTATTTTGGTAACAATCTTAATTTATATTTTTGCTCAACCCATTATTGTTAGTTTTATAGCTCCAGGATTTTCTTTGGAAAAGCAAATGCAGGTTGCATCCTTAACCAGAATTATTCTTTTTGGGCAGGTGGTTTTAGTACTGGGATCATTTTTTATCGGGATTTTGCAGTCTTTCCAACGTTTTATCATCCCGGCTTTGGCTCCTGTTTTTTATAACTTTGGAATTATTTTAGGGATCATACTTTTTTCCAAATCGTTTGGTATTTTAGGAGCTGCATATGGGGTGATAATAGGGGCAATTTTACATGCGTTAATACAGTTTCCTCTGGTTTGGTCTTTAGGTTTTAGGTTTAAATTTCCTTCAAGATTTCTACATCCTGGAGTAAAAGAAATTATCAGGCTGATGAGTATGAGGACTTTGGGGCTGGCAGCTGAGCAGATTAACGAAACAGTGGGAGTAGCTTTGGCATCTGTTACTTCAATTGGTTCTGTCACTTATTTAACTTTTGCTCAGCACCTACAGGTAGTGCCAATTGGGCTTTTTGGGGCAACTTTAGCCCAGGCTGCCCTGCCAGTACTTTCTTCTGAGCGGGCCCGCGGCAGAATTGATGAATTCAAGATTACACTTTTAACTACTTTGCACCAAATATTATTTTTAGCTTTGCCTGCTACAGCAATCTTGATTGTAATCAGAATACCAGTGGTGAGGTTGATATTTGGAGCTTCCCAATTTGACTGGAAAGCAACTGTTTTAACAGGGGCAACTTTGGCTTATCTTTCCATTGGTCTTTCAGCCCAGGCTATCTCTTTACTTTTGGTCAGAGGATTTTATGCTCTGAAAGATACCAAAACACCGGTAATTGTTTCTTTGATTGTGGTAGCTTTAAATATTGTCTTGAGTATTTATTTTATAACTTTTTTGAAATTTGATGTTTGGAGTATCGGACTTGCGAATTCTATTTCAGCTATATTATCTGCTGTTTTACTTTTCTTTAGTTTGCATTTTAAAGTGGATAAATTTAATTTAAAACAAGTATTAATTCCTTTGGGAAAAATGTTGATGGCAACCATTATTATGGGGGTAGCTTTATATGTGCCGGTCAAGCTGCTAGACCAGGTTATTTTTGATACTACCAGGACTGTTAACTTGCTTGTTTTAACATCTTTATCTTCTGTTTTTGCTTTATCAATTTATGTTATTTTGGTAAGGTTTTTAAGGGTTAAAGAGCTGCAAACCTATGCTGATTTAATTAAAAGAGCTACCAAATTTCAGACTAAACTTAAATCAAAAGAAATTATTACTCCGGAGACAGGCACTGTTTAGTTGTATAATCCTTCCATGAATATTCGCAACTTTTCAATTATTGCTCATATTGATCATGGAAAATCAACCTTGTCTGACAGGTTGCTTGAAATAACCGGTACTATTGCCAAAGATAAAATGCAGCCGCAGATTTTGGATTCTTTGGCCCTGGAGCGTGAGCGTGGTATCACCATCAAACTTGCCCCTGTGAGATTACGATATACGATAAACGATATACAATATACTCTTAACCTGATTGACACTCCAGGCCATGTTGATTTTTCCTATGAGGTCTCAAGGTCTTTAGCTGCTGTGGAAGGGGCTGTGCTTTTGGTTGATGCTACTCAAGGAATTCAGGCTCAGACTCTGGCTCATGGACTTGCTGCAATGGAGCAAAATTTAACCCTGATTCCGGTTGTTAACAAAATTGATCTGCCAAATGCAGATATAGCAGGTGTTAAAAAACAATTATCAGATACATTTGGTTTTTCAGAAGAGGAAGTTCTTTTAGTTTCAGGAAAAAGTGGGGAAGGGGTAGAAAAATTGCTTGAGGTGATTATAGAAAAAGTACCTGCTCCTAAGCAGGAGACAGAAAGACCCCTTAAGGCTTTGATATTTGACAGTTTTTTTGATTCTTTTAAAGGGGTAATTGCCCAGGTAAGAATTATGGAGGGACAAACCCCACCAGATCAATCACAAATTGTATTTTTAGGTACAAATGCCAGCGGGCATATACTGGAAACAGGTTTTTTCGCCCCACAACTAACTTTAAATAAGGGTCTTAAAAGCGGGGAAATAGGCTATATTGCAACAGGGGTTAAAGAACCGGATAAGGTTAGAGTGGGTGATACAATTGCTGTCAGTTTTGAAACAGAGCAGTTACCTGGGTATAAAGAAGTAAAACCTATGGTGTATGTGGGGCTTTTCCCAATTGAGCAGGATGAATATCATGAGATAAAAGAAGCTTTGGAAAAATTTAGATTAAATGATCCGGCTTTTACTTATACGCTAGAGCATTCCCAAGCATTGGGTGCAGGATTCCGCTGCGGATTTTTAGGCTTGCTTCATGCAGAAGTAGTACAAGAGCGGTTATCAGGGGAATTTGGAGCAGATTTACTTGCCACAACCCCTTCTGTTGAATATATGGTAGGAGAAGAGAAAATAACTTCACCCTTAGATCTTCCTCAAGGGGAAAATATTAAGGATTTAAAAGAGCCTTGGGTTAAGTTAAGGATTTTTATCCCCCAAAACTTCATTGGTTCTGTGATGGAGTTAGTACAGGATAAAAGAGGCAAATTTTTAAATATGACACATTTTGGGACTCAGGTGGAAATGCTTTATGAAATGCCTTTATCAGAGATGGTAACTAATTTTTATGATAAGTTAAAGTCTGTCTCATCCGGTTTTGCCTCACTGGACTGGGAGTTTTTGGAATTTAGGGAAGTTGATGCAGTCAGGGTAGATATATTAGTAGGAGGAGAAAAAGTGGATGCGCTATCAACAATTGTGGTTCGGGAGAAAGCTGAGAGCTTTGGAAGAAATATAGTTTTAAAATTAAAAGAAGTACTTCCCAGACAAAATTTTGTGATAGCAATTCAGGCAGCAATTGGTGGAACCATAATTGCCAGAGAGTCTATTTCACCGTTTAGGAAAGATGTGACAGCAAAGCTTTATGGGGGTGATAGAACCAGAAAAGACAAGCTTTTGGATAAACAGAAAAAAGGAAAGAAAAAGATGAAAATGGTTGGCAGGGTAGAAATCCCCCAAGAGGCTTTCCTTAGTATTTTAAAATCATAAAATGGTTACTATTGTTTTTGAAGCTCACTCTACAAGTTTGGATAATGAGGCTCATTTAGCATCCGGGCATAATGATGTTGAATTATCAGAGCTTGGTAAAAGACAAGCTAAAGAGTTGAGCGAGCGGTATGAAAATGAGAAATTTGATGCCATATTTTGTTCTGATTTGCAAAGGTCATATCAAACTGCAGAGACTGCCTTTGGTAATAAATTTCCAATAATTAAAGATAAAAGATTAAGGGAGTGTGATTACGGGGATTTAACTCAACATCCATCCTCTGAGGTTGAGCCATTAAAAGTTAGTCATATTTCAACCCCTTTTCCAAATGGAGAAAGTTATGAACAAACATCTACAAGAATGGAAAGCTTTCTGGATGAATTAAAGAAAAATTATGCTGGCAAAAAAGTGATGATTATTGGCCACAGAGCCACACAATATGGTTTGGAACATTTAAAAGGATTATCTTATGAGAAGATAATAACTACTCCTTGGAGCTGGCAGCCTGGGTGGAATTACTATGTAAAATAGGAAACCTTCTTACATGGTTAGTCATTTGTAGAACTGCCTCATAAGCGTTGTTAACAAAAGTATCATTTTCAACAGGTGATTGAAGATTATTCCTATTGTATGGATCTTTTGCCTCCAAGATAGTCCTAAGTATCCATGAGATATCCATTGTTAATTGGCCACTTTTGATACCAAACCTTTCTTGTAATTCATCATATCTATAATAGTTTGGTTCGTATCCATCGATATGGCTTATACACAATGGGCTTTTAAGCTCTCCTAAAACACATCCTTGGTTTTCTCTGTGGTAAGGACTATCCTCCCACCTCCATAAAGATCCATTAGATCTTAAATCTATTTCTTGAAACATTTGATCCAATGCATAAACAATAGTTGTATATTGAGAAACAATTACTGCTTCAATTTGTGACATGAGGGGTATTATACAAAACCCTTGATTAAAAATCCTTTTTGTGAGTAAACTTAAAGTGTACTAAACAAAGGGGGTGAGATAAATGAAAATGCTTCATATGGTTGCTTTTACTCTTTTAATTGTTGGTGGTTTGAATTGGGGCCTTTGGGCTCTTTTTAATTTGAATTTGGTTAATACAGTTTTGGGTGCCTGGCCCATGCTTGAGAAATTGGTCTATATTTTGGTTGGGGTATCAGCCGTCTATATCGCAGCCACTCACATGAGTGATTGTAAGATGTGTGCAAAGGCATAATCAGTCTTTTTTTTGAAGACTTTTTTAAATCTCGCCTCTTTAATGGGGCGAGATTTTGTATAATGCATACATGAAAATACTCAAACCCAAAAAATTAATTCCGGGAGATACTATTGGAATTGTAGCTTCATCTTTACCTGTTTTGTCTTCATTTAAAGAGAACTATGAAAAGGGTAAAAAAGCAATTGAAGAAATGGGTTTTAAGATTAAAGAAGGTAAAACCATAGGTAAAGTTAAGTGGTGGATGGCCGGTACTCCAAAGGAGGTAGCAGAAGATATAAATAATATGTTTGCAGACAAAAATATAAAAGCCATTATGGCCCAAACCGGCGGATATTCTGCAATCTCTGTGCTTGAGCATCTTAACTATGAACTAATAAGAAATAACCCCAAGCCCTTCATAGGTATGTCTGATATGACCTCCTACCATCTGGCAATACTGGCAAAGGCTGGCATGGTTGGATTTCATATGGATGATGTTTTAAATTTCAATAGAGAATTTTTCTTAAAATTTTTAACAAAAGATAAAGCTCCTGGAATAATTAAACCTTTAAGCGAATGGGAGGAATGGAAAAAAGGAAAGGCTGAAGGAGCTTTATTAGGTGGTAATTTACATATTATGTGTACAATTGCCGGTACTCAATATTTTTCAAAACTTGAGGATTTTGATGGGGCAGTACTATTTTTTGAGGAGGTAGGGGCAAGCCTTCATAATATAGCCAGATCTTTATACCTTTTAAAATATTTGGGAGTTTTGGATAGGATTTCAGGGATGTTAATTGGAAAAATCATGTATATAAAACCAATCAGGAATAAAGAAGTAGTTGAACCATCCTTTAAAGAAATGGTCATGGATATTTTAAAAGATTATAAATTCCCAATTATGGCAAATATGGATTTTGGGCATTTTACAATAAATATCCCCATGCCAATTGGAATAAAGGTTGCTTTTGATACATCCAAAAAAGAGTTAAACTTTCTAGAATCTGCAGTTATTTAAATATGAAAAAAATCAAGGCAGTACTTTTTGATATGGATGGACTGATGATAGATTCTGAATCGCTTCACTTTCAGGCTTTTAGTCAAATACTTAAAAAATTTGGCAAAATTTTCACAGAAGAAGAAAACATTAAAATATATATAGGCACCTCAGATGCGGATTGCGCCAAAGATATGGTGTTTAGATTTAATCTGCCTATATCCGCAGCAAGATTACTTAGAAAAAAGCGGGATATTTTCAGACAGCTTTTAAAAAATCAACTGATTGTTCAACCAGGTTTATTTGAACTTTTGAAAGAGCTTTCCGAAAACAGTTATGAAATTGCCATTGGCTCCAGTTCTACTTTGGAAACCATTAAAACAGTGATTGACAAACTCAAAATTTCTTCTTTGATTGATGCTTATGCTTCAGCTGAAGAAGTAAAGAGAGCTAAGCCAGCGCCGGATATTTATCTGCTGGCTGCTAAAAAGTTAGGAGTTAAGCCCGAAGAGTGTTTGGTGCTAGAGGATGCGCCAAAAGGAGTAGAAGCAGGAAAGTTAGCCGGCATGCATGTTTTTGTAGTTCCAAGTAGAGAAACTAAAGGACAAGATTTTGCTCTGGCAGACAAAGTTTTAAATAGTTTATCTGAAGTATTTGAATTGATTAATCCCTAATAATGTGGCAGTTTGGGCATCTTAGGGATTTGGCCTCATAAATTTTAGCTGCTTGAGAAGAGAGTTTAAAAGTAATTTCACTTCCTTCTTTGATTGAATATTGACTATGACTATTATCATAAGTCAAAGTTCCATGTCCCCGGATTAATTTAAATGTTATTTCATCTCCCTTTTTAAAGATCACAGGATGAATTTTTTCAGTAGTGTTATTAAAGGCTAGTCCAAAGCCCTCATTAAAAGTATGTTGGGTAACACTTTTGAAATAGCCGGTAGAACCTAAGGGGGTTGAAATAATAATTCCATCACCAATAAGTATAGATCCTGCATTAAGTGCGGGATGACTTGCTGTGCTCGTTATTTGAAATCTGATAGCATGCACAGCTTCTTTATTCCTGATGATAAAATCATTTAACGCTGTGATAACTTGATTCTCAATTACTGTTTCAAGCTTTCCGTATTCTTTAAGCTGTAGCTTGTTTTGAGAAAGCAATTGTAGTAACAATTCTTCTTGATGTTCCAGGCACTTTTCCCAGGCAAGGGGATCTCTGATGGGAAGCTTTGGTATCCTAGGATACTTTCTTTCTGAGGATAGCAAGGTGCCATCTCCACCATAACTGATAATAATATCAGGATTTTTATCTTCAATCTCAAACCCCAAATCCTTGGCTTTGATCTCCAACCCTTTTGAGTTTTTACCAATAATTTTGACCTTCATGTAGCTAATTCTACTACAAGTTAGCTATAATTAACTACTTATGAAACCTTTTCTGGCTCTTAAAGTCCCAAATTTCAGAAACTACTTATTAGGGGCTTTTATTTCTGAAATCGGTAACCAGATGCAGACAGTGGCTGTGGCCTGGCAGGTTTACGAGTTAACCCGTAATCCGGTTTCTTTGGGTCTTATAGGTCTTGCTAACTTTTTGCCAATAATTTTCTTTTCTTTGATAGGAGGGTTGGTGGCAGATAAAGTTAACCGGAGGAAACTGTTGATTGCGAGTCAATGTGCTCAGCTTATTTTAGCAATCCTACTCTTTGTTATGACTACAGCTAATCTTATTAGTCCTTTAATGATTTATATTATTTTAGTTTTGGTTTCAGTTTCCCAGTCATTTTCCATACCAGCCAGGCAAAGCATCCTGCCTCATCTTGTACCGAGAGAATATTTTATGAATGCAGTTTCGCTAAATGTGCTGCAGTTTCAGGGGGCTACCATGATTGGTCCGGCTATTGCCGGATTTTTGATTGGGGGAATTGGTGTATCAGCAGTATATTTTCTTAATGCTGCTTCATTTTTATTTTTTATAGGAGCGCTACTTACTCTAAATATTTCTTTGCAAAAACAAGATACAAAGGAGCTAGAGTTTAGTTTTGCTTCTATTTTGGAAGGAATAAAATTTGTCACTAAAACCCCTATTCTTTATACCACTATGATTTTAGATTTTAGCGCTACTTTTTTTGGTACAGCCACTATTTTAATGCCTGTTTTTGCACAAGATGTTTTGCATGTTGGGCCCAGGGGTTTGGGACTTTTGTATTCTGCACCTGCCATAGGCGGGGTATTGGCAGCAGGTTTGGTTGCACTGTTGCATAAAAAAATTGAACATCAGGGTAAGGCTATAATTTATGCGCTTGTCTTGTATGGACTGGCCACAATTGGGTTTGGTTTGTCCAAAATTTTCCCGCTCTCCATACTATTTTTAATTTTGGTTGGGTTTGGGGATATGGTTTCGACAGTAATCAGAAATACCATCAGACAAATGATAACTCCGGATAACTTAAGAGGTAGGATGGCTTCAGTGATGAGGATTTTCTTCCAGGGTGGGCCACAGCTGGGAGATATGGAAGCAGGATTTTTGGCAAAAGCAGTTGGTGGTCCAGCCTCTGTGGTGGTAGGAGGATTAGGAGTTTTGGTGGTGTTGTCTTTACTGATATTTAAAGGTAAAGCATTAAGACAATATCATGGAAAAGATTTAGCAGTATAATTTACCTTATGAAAGATACAAATTATCAAGTGCTTTTATATTATAAATATGTTCATATCGATGATCCGGTTAAGTTAATGGAGGAACAAAGAATACTTTGTCAAAAATTAGGTCTAAGCGGAAGAATACTGATTGCCAATGAAGGTTTGAATGGTACAGTTGAGGGGATTTATGAAAAAACTGAAGAATATTGTAAACAACTTTTAAAAAACCCAAAGTTTTCAGATATCCAATTTAAAAAAAGTAAAGGCACTGGTAATGCTTTTCCAAAACTCAAGATAAAAGTAAGAGATGAGATTGTAGCAACCCATTTAGGCAAAGATGATTTAGATCCTACTCAGATTACCGGTAAATATTTGATGGCAGAGCAGCTGCATGAATGGATTCAGACTAAAAAGGAGTTCTTTATTGTAGATATGAGAAATAATTTTGAGCAAAAAAGTGGCTATTTTACAGGATCTTTGCTTTCTGGATTTAATGAGTTTAGAGATCTGCCTCAAATTCTACCTAAATTAAAACACCTGAAAGGGAAAACTATAGTCACTGTTTGTACAGGAGGGGTTAGGTGTGAGAAAGCATCTGGATTTTTAGTAAAAAATGGCTTTTCTGATGTTTATCAACTTAACGGCGGAATTGTAACTTATATGGAAAAATATCCAAACCAAGATTTTAAAGGAAAGTTATATGTTTTTGATAATAGATTGGTAATGGGATTTAATACAGACTCTCTCAAGCATGAAATTATAGGAAGATGTTTGATTTGTAATGTCTTATCTGATAGTTATGTAAATTGCAAAAATGACTTATGTCACTTACATTTTATTTGCTGTAATGATTGTTTAGATGAAAAGGGTAATGCATATTGCAAGAAAACATGTAAACCCTCTTGACAAGGACTAGCAGTCGAGGTAATATACTGCTAGTTTAAACTAAAATGGCAGATCTGACAGAACGCCAACAAGCACTTTTAAAAGCAATAGTTGAAGAGTATATAGAATCAGCTGAACCTGTGGGTTCTGAGGTGATTGAGCGTAAACATACCCTTGGGGTCTCCCCTGCTACCATCAGGATTGAGATGGTCAGGTTAACTGATATGGGGTACTTAAGACAGCCTCATACAAGCGCAGGAAGAGCACCAACTTCTTTGGGGATGAGATTTTATATCCAGGAGTTAATGAAGGAAAAGACTTTGCCAATAACTGCTGAGGTTTCTATCAAAGAGAAAATGTGGCAGCAAAGGTATAAATCTGAAAGACTGCTTAAAGAGGCTGTGACAGCTTTGGCACAAAGGCTGGATATGTTAGGGTTGGCAATAGATGACGAGGGAATAGTTTATTGGGCAGGGGCTGCAAATATCTTGGACTGGCCGGAGTTTTATGATATTGATGTCACGAGATTTGTCTTAGGGTTATTTGATGAGAACCCAAGATTGAAAGAGATTATTGGTCGGGCAGTAGGAGCAGACCCAATACATATTTTGTTTGGTGAGGATATGGAATTTGAGTATTTGCGCTCAACCAGTTTTGTGTTTACAAAGTATGATGTAAGTCATGATGAGCACAGCTCGCAGACTTCGTCTACTAAAACTGGAGTTATAGGAGTAATAGGGCCTGCCAGGATGAATTTTTCTCTGGTTTTGCCTTATGTAAAGTATGTGAGAAATTTGCTTAATGAAGCAATTAGGGTTTAACTATGTCAAAGAAAAAAGATAATAAGCAGAGCTTGCCTTCTGACGAAGGTCAAATAGAACAAAGAGTAGCTGATTTGGAGAACCAGCTAAAAAGAGCAGTGGCTGATTATCAAAACTTGGAAAAAAGGGTGTCTGAGGGAAGAAGTGAGTTAACAAGGTGGGGTACAGCAGAGCTGTTAACTAAAATACTGCCGGTGCTGGATCATTTAGAACAAGCACTTTCTGGAGTAAGTGAGCAGGAAAAACAATCCGGGTGGGTTAAAGGAGTAGAATTAGCTGTTAAAGAGTTTGAACAAGTTTTAGCTTCAGAGGGTTTGGGTCAAATTGCAGCAGACGGACAATTTGATCCCGCTCTTCATGAGGCTGTTGATACACAGGAGGGGGAAGATAATAAAATATTAAAAGTTGTCAGAAAAGGGTATAATTTAAATGGAAAAGTTTTAAGACCAGCGCAGGTGGTGGTTGGAAGAAAGGAACAAAATAATGGCTAAGATTGTTGGAATTGATTTAGGTACAACAAATTCAGCTGTGGCAGTGATGGAGGGTGGAAAGCCCAAAGTTATCCACTCGGCTGAAGGGGAAAATACTATACCCTCTGTTGCTAATCCTATAAAAAATATTGTGGGTAGGGTGGCCAAAAGACAGGCTATTGTTAATCCTAAAGAAACCATCTTTTCTGTAAAGAGGTTAATGGGCCGCAAGTTTGATGATTCGGAAGTAAAAAGAGACAAAGAATGGCTGCCTTATACTATTAAGTCTGGTAAAAATGATATGGCTGTTGTTGAAGTTGACGGCCATGAATATACTCCACAGGAAATTTCCGCTCAAATTTTAGGCAAGATTAAAGCAGATGCTGAATCCTATCTGGGAGAAAAAGTCACAGATGCTGTAATTACAGTTCCAGCATATTTTGATGATGCCCAAAGGCAAGCTACCAAACAAGCCGGGGAAATAGCAGGCTTAAATGTGCAAAGAATTATTAATGAACCAACTGCTGCAGCTTTGGCTTATGGTTTGGATAAATCTCATGCGCATACTATTGCTGTTTATGATCTTGGTGGCGGCACATTTGATATCTCTGTACTGGAGCTGGGAGATGGAGTTATTGAGGTAAAATCTACCAATGGAGACACTCACTTAGGTGGGGATGATTTTGACCAGATTATTATTGACTGGATAGCAGCTGAATTTAAAAAGAGTGATGGAGTAGATTTAAAGGCAGATAAACAGGCACTTCAAAGGCTCAGGGACGCTGCTGAAAAAGCCAAAATTGAACTTTCTTCTTCAATGGAAGCAGAAATTTCCATTCCTTTTGTCACAGCAGATTCATCCGGACCAAAGCATTTGGAAATGAAACTCTCCAGAGCCAAGCTGGAAGCTATGGTTAAACCATTAATTGATAAAAGCTTTGATGCAGTTAAGGCTGCAATGAAAGATGCCAAAGTTGAGCCAAAAGATATTGATGAAGTAGTTTTAGTTGGTGGAATGACTAGAATGCCATCAGTTCAAAAAGCAGTCCAGGACTTTTTTGGCAAAGAGCCGCACAAAGGAATAAACCCGGATGAGGTAGTAGCAGTTGGAGCAGCTATTCAGGGAGGAGTTTTAGGCGGAGAAGTGAAAGACGTTTTACTTTTGGATGTGACTCCTTTAACTTTAGGAATTGAAACTTTGGGTGGAGTTAGAACCGCTCTGATTAATAGAAACACCACGATTCCTTCTTCCAAATCAGAAGTTTTCTCAACTGCTGCAGATAATCAACCAGCTGTGGAGATTAATGTTTTGCAAGGAGAGAGGGAAATGGCTGCAGATAATAAATCACTTGGAAGATTTGTTTTGGATGGAATTCCACCTGCTCCAAGAGGAGTGCCACAAGTGGAGGTTACTTTTGATATTGATGCTAATGGAATTTTAAATGTGTCTGCTAAAGATAAAGCCACCGGAAAAGAGCAAAAGATTACTATTACCGGATCAACAGGCTTAAATAAAGAAGAAGTTGAGAAAATGACCAAAGAGGCAGAAGCTCATGCAGAAGAAGATAAAAAGAAAAAAGAAGGGATTGAGACTAAAAATATTGCGGATGGATTGGTTTACCAGACAGAAAAAACTTTGAAAGAGAATGGGGATAAGGTTTCTGCTGAGGTTAGAACTGAGGTAGAACAAAAGTTAAATGAGCTTAAAGAAGCCTTGAAAGGTGAGGATGTTGATGATATTAAGAAAAAAGGTGATGCTTTAGGTGAGGTTTTGCAAAAGGTTGGATCAGCTATGTATTCTCAGCCAGGAAAAGATGGTCAACCTGGAGCAGAACAGCCAGCAGGTAAGGAAGCAACACACCCCTCAGATGGAGGTAAAAGTGAAGAAGCCCCAAAAACAGAGGAAGCTGTTGAAGGTGAAGTGGTAGAAGAAGCTAAAAAAGGAGAATAACAATTATCTCGATCTTTTTTCGATTTCTCTCATATAAACTCCTGCCCAGAACCTATTAGCATGCGCCAGATCTTGACTAGTCTGGTAATATTGGCCATCTTTGGCTCTATATGCGAATGATTTTCTAAGAGTTAATCTCGGACTCCAAGTTGATCTTACATAAAGGTTAACCTCAGTACTTTTAAGAGTGTCTTGGCCACCTAGATAGAGAACGGTTGTCCTCCTTTCTCAAGATAACTTTTAATATAAGCACTGGGAGTCTGGTAATGCAAGGAGTGGTGGTATCTTTTCTGGTTGTATTTTTGATTGAATATC
>Ga0209515_10000704_pt1 | contig 58864 bp, 54 predicted proteins | sample Subgroupgradi54m_FD_187454 | JGI IMG/M metagenome (GOLD analysis project Ga0209515, IMG submission 187454) | Subsurface groundwater microbial communities from S. Glens Falls, New York, USA - GMW60B uncontaminated upgradient, 5.4 m (SPAdes)... ... | reverse complement strand
GATGCCCAGCCTTGCCGCCGATTTCCTTCGCTTTAACAACCGCATGAGTCTTCGTATAAGCTGCATCACTTTTCTGATGCTTTTATGCTACCCTGCATTGGCGGCAAATTTTTAAGCTTATCTAACAATCGGCTTAGGCCGGCAGAATCCCAATCATCATCTGTAAGCAACCGGTTCCCTGCGGATTCGCCTTGTCCGGCAATGATAATTACTTCATGCCCAAACGATTCTAATGCCTTCGCCAGAAGCAACGTGTGATCACCGATTCCACAAAACGACGGCGGCAATTTTCTGGTAATAATTCCTATACGCATCATAAATAACGAATGTCGTCAAGATTATAAGGTTTGGAGCCTGCTTCTGGGTGAGCTAGCTTACGCCGAGGCTACACTTGCAAGGCGCAACCGGCGTATTACGTCAATTAGACCGTCGTACCTTGATTGAGGTAATAGAAATTTTAGCGTGCGCTTAACAATAAATTTATAAGGATGCATTACTTCTTCGACAGAGGCGTACCACTGCCTGACTTTGGCCTCGTTAAAATCCTCTGTTTCAATCTGAATAAGATTACCGTTATAGACCGACTCCGCGGCATTCCGGAGCCAGCCATTTTTAACTGCGTCGTCATACAAAGGAGTGCCCGGATGAGCATTAACTATAAACGGAGCCACTTGCCTAAGCCCCAATTTCCTTAGTTTCCTCAAGGTCGCCAATGTTTCTGCCCATGTTTTATCCGTTTCTCCAGGATAACCGACTATTAAGAAAGCGAGCATATTTACATGATGCTTCTTGCACCAACCAACAACATTGGCAGCATGGTTCAGATCGAGTTGTTTGTCCATGGCTTTCAGTACAGTTGGATTCCCACTCTCCAGCGCTAGGTTCAGCTGTTCACAGCCGGACTTTTTCATAAGCATGATCAGTTTTTCATCGAGGAGCTTAATCATCACTCCCGAATGGATTGCCCATTTGACCTTTTTTGTCGCTAATTTCTGGAATAACTCCTTTGCGCGGTCTCTTCTTATTAAAATATTGTCATCCTCAAATTGAATAACAACATTTTTACCGTAAGCCTTTTGCAGATGATCGATTTCAGCCATCACATTATCTGGAGAGCGCCATCTAAACGCATAACCGTAGTCATTCTCCTCATTATGCAGCGAACAGAATTTGCACGTGTAAGGGCACCCGCGAGACGTTGTAAATGAGACAGGCTTTCCATGTTTCATGTCACCCCCCCTTGAGGATCGTATGAAATACTTATCCATGGGCAACAAATGGCGGGCGGGAAACGGCAGTTCATCCATATTCTTGACAACAGAAGCAATACCGCCCGTGTCAAAAATTTCGCCGTTATTCTGCCTAAACAAAATACCCACAATTTCCTTCAACGGTTTGGCCTGAAGTATGTCCAGTAACGGAATCTCGCCCTCTCCTCTCACAACGATGTCGACGTCTAAATTTTCAATAAGCGCCTTTTTGGGAAACGCAATGGCGTACGGTCCACCTAGAACTACCGGTTTTTTCGGATATTTTGCTTTAATAGCCCTGGCAATTACTGGAATAAGAGGCGCCTGCTGATTAAACGGACATGTGATACCAATCACATCAGCATCAGAAGGTATTCTTTCTGCAACCTGATCCGGATTCAATCCATACAAATACATTCTTGCCGAGCCGAAAAACATCTCCGTCCTTTGGTCAACGCCCAAAGCAAAACTATCAATTACGACTGAGGAATGACCATGCTTTTCGAGAAATGCTCCCATATAGGCGATTCCTAAGTTTTGCGAATAGCCTTCGTGAGTCTGAAAATGCGGGGCCGGAAATATCCAAGGAAGCGCAACAAAAGCAACTTTCATAAGAAAATTCTCCAATAGTTCATTGCGGTCTTAATAGTTTCTTTAAGTATACCTCCTGCGGACCGAGAGTGCAAAGTTGGGATAGTCTTTCTTGACCGGTTCATTTCAATTTCCGCTAACTATTGATTGGATAAGTAGTTCCACGCTATCTTTATCGGGATGCGATGATTAAACCAAATCCGCTCGCAGGAGTATGGCTTACGATACGGAAACCAAGTTCACGCATTTTATCAAGCGCCTCTTTCTCCGTATGGCCAAACCTGAGGTGATATTCCATGGAAAGATGCCGAACATGGTCCCAACTCTCTACGTCCTGGAATAACTGCCATTCGGCCCCTTCGCAGTCCATTTTTACGAAATCAACGGAATTCCCGATCCTATTGATTGCCTCCCGAAAAGCTATTTGGGTAATATTGCCGGCCTGATCAATTACCGATCGGGTTTGCACTGAATCCTCGTTATAGTCCAGTGACACCTTGCCATTGTCCAGACCGACTGCCTCCATAAAGTATTCAAAACCGCCTGCTTTTGCCTGCTCTTTCAGATAGGGTTCGAGATGCAGATTCGGCTCATAGACATGAATGACTGCATCAGGAAATGCTTCCCGAGCCGTTATACCAAATAGTCCTACATTTGCCCCTATATCAAGTACCGTTTTAACAGGTTGTGATATTTGCCGGCATCCATAGCAGTCGTCAAGAAGCAATTCGATGAAGGCCACCCAGACTCCATTTTCATTAGGCAGCGAGAGCCGGTGCCGTGTCCCGTTAATAACGATTTGGTCGGGCAAATGGAAAGTAGCGCATCTATCGAAGCTGATGCCCAGCCTTGCCGCCGATTTCCTTCGCTTTAACAACCGCATGAGTCTTCGTATAAGCTGCATCACTTTTCTGATGCTTTTATGCTACCCTGCATTGGCGGCAAATTTTTGATTACCTTCAGCTCCCAAAAAATACCAGCCCCCCGGATCAGGAAGCACAGATAATTTTCCCAGAAGGCAGGATAGCGCTGGACCAACCACCGCAGTGGCGGCACATAATTGAACACGCCCTGCAGGTCGATATAGCGCCTTACCATGCTGTATCGATAGGGCATGTAAAACCCGTAATCACTCTCGATTGCGGAACCTGTGACAAAGTAATCACAAGACCTCGCGCTCAAATGGACTCTATGCGTCGGATCGACGAATGCCGCAGCGGAACTGAAATGGGGTACTAGGATATAAACCGAAGCACCATCCTTAGAAATGCGATGAATCTCCCCCATGACGCAAAAAAAATCATTGAGGTGCTCCAGGACGCTAAGCGCTACCACCATTTCAAATGTATTCTCCTTGAAAGGGTATGGGGTGCAATCCAGATCGCAGATGACGTCAGGCTGGGTTGAGGAGTTTAGATCTACATTCACGGTGTGCTTTAGCTTAGTCGCCATCCCACCGCCCAACTGGATGGCTGATTTGCGCTCAGACTGGGCAACAATATCCGGCCAAATGTCTTGCCACATGGGCATAAGCAGTCTTCTAAGTCTTTTAAGGTATCTTTTTATCATTGAAATTGTTCTATCTATCAGTCTCAGCACGGGACGGCTGTCCAAGCCGACACGCCTTTAATAGAAGTACTGGTTGGTGTCGCTGCATAGCCCAACGCACGAAGAAAATCAGCAGCCTCGTTCTCTGCTATGCCAAGCTGATGTAATCTTAATTTATTCTGTTCGTATCGGATTTCTCTAATCCGCTTCTCGCGTAGCAATTTTTCGCTGCCCTGCAAAACCCAGGTATCCGCGCCTTCCGTATCGATTTTTAGTAAATTGATTGTCATATCCGGCGGGATGACATCATCAAGGCGTTCAACCTTTACCCTAATGCTTCTGTTGCTCTTTTCAAGAACCAAGCCACCCCAGCCAGTCTGCTCGTCCGGGCCCAAATCGAATTCAAACTCGCCAACTTCACGACCGAGAGCGATTTCCCTGAGTTCAATACGCCGCGTTAAGCCATTTTCCCGGATATTCTCCTTAATCAATACGACATTACGGGCAGATGGCTCAAAAGCAATACATGTGGATTTAGGATTGGCGGAAGTCCAGAGCAAAGAAAAGTACCCGGCATTAGCGCCGACATCAACCATTACCCCGGCCCCAGACCGTGACAGCTTGCACACATGACGAGAAAGAGATGTTTCGTACGCACCCGTAAAGGCAATCCGTGCCTGCATCGAATCCGTCGAGAGCAAGTTCTTCATTTTGACACCCGGAGCAAACTTCAATTCAGCCGAATCAAACAGGCCTTGCCACCTCTCGTGAACAGGGTAATACCATCGGTAGAGCAAAATTTCTTGAAACCTTTCCGGCAAATATCTTATCAACGGTTTTTTCATTCACGCCCTGTCAGCGGCATTTCTTCAGACTCGCGGAGGTTAAAAATCTTTTTTTGCGGGTTTTGCCCTTTATTTTCCAATATATTTCTAATAATTCCGTGCAAGGCAATCTCAAAACTATCAAAATAAAACCTTTCGAGACCGGGTTGAATGATCCCCTTCGGACGCGATAATGCGGTCATGATGCCTTCAATTATTTCATCCTTGTTGTTAGGATCGACTTGTATGATCAGCTGCGACTCCGGATCATTGATTTCCCAAGAGTCCTCCAGCTTGCAGCCAACCACAGGGACTCCGCAGGCCAGGGCTTCCAGAAAGACAAATCGGTAGGGATAACGGTCGAATATAGGGTTGCTGCCGGGCATGGCGAATACATCCGCCAAACGGTAATGATCGGCTTTCTCGGTGTCCGAAACGTAGCCGGTAAATACGACGATGTCCTGAACACCAAGGCCCTGCGCCTTCTCGGTGAGGCGCTTCCTATCGTCGCCGTCGCCCATGATCAGATAAACAAGATCAGGGATCCTTTCCTTCAGTGCCGGCAAAACCTCTATAACCTCGTCGAAGCCCTTTTTTCTATCAAGCGGAATGGCGTCCAACCTACCCGCCGTCATGACAACAGTCTTGCCGGCAATACCGTAACGGGCCATCAACGCTTCGCTTCTCGGTTGAATCCCGTATTTCGACTTGTCGATGCAATTGGGGAGATAGTAATAATTTTTATGGGGAATTTTCGTCCACTCAATCAGACACCGCGCGGTCAACCTCCTAATCGAGATGAAAGACTCCAATCTCCGACACAAATAGTTTACGACTTGGTGCGACGTGGGCGTCCATGCCTCTACACCATAGACGACAGGAACGACCGGACACCCATAAAACATGCCGAGCAATCGCGCAAAAGGCAGCAAATGGATATGCCCGCATATAATCAGATCGAAACGGGGCTCGGAGAATGCGGCTCGCAGGCAAGCGTACAAATACCTCAGCATGCCTCCTGCAGCGTCAACGCGATAATCCAGGTTGGCCGGCATCTCCTCCAGACTGTAGATCACCTTTCTCGGAATGGCCAAAACGCGCTCCATCAGCGGATAGTCGCACAACGCCTGCAGCAGATTCCGGTTATACAACGCTATGCCACCACGCCCGCCGAAGGCATCGCTTACCAGAGCAAGGGTTTTTTTAGTCGGATTCAACGCTTAAAAATTTCTATGGTCGGCAAGGGAAAAATGAAACCGACCCCATCATCCAAGAGGGCCTTCTCCCTTTCCAGAAATTCGTCCCTAAAGTGCCAAGGCAGAACCAGATAATAATCCGGCCTCATAGCCCTTGATTTTTTCTCATTGATGATGGGGATGTCAGTGCCAATCGTCTTGGCCCCATCCTTATCGGGATTCCGATCCGCAGCATAGTCGATTACGGTATGGTCAAGGCCGCACCATTGCAGAATAGTATTTCCCTTGGTTGATGCGCCATAAATATGAATTTTCTTGCCTTCGCGCTTCAAGCCCTTCAGCAAATTGGACAATTCCTCTTTGTGACGGTTAATTCTATCCTGGAAGTTCTTGTAAGGCTTATCGGTATCGAGCTCCAGATCGAACTCCTCCTGCCTGACCTTTTCAAGGGTCTGTTGATGTTCCCTGCTCTTGAACTTGAAATTCGATACATGGGTCACATAACAACGGATGCTTCCCCCGTTAATATTGTTGAATTCGACCTTGAGCACCTTCATGCCGCATCTTTGCATCATATTTTCCAGCACTGAAAAACTGTAATACTCCAAATGCTCGTGGCATATGGTGTCATATGAGTTCATGGCCAGCATACCCGGCATATAAGACATTTCAAAGATCCAGATACCCTCTTTATCCAATATTGCCTTCACCTGCTTCACGAAGGAAACCGGGTCTTCAAGGTCATAGAACATGGCAATCGACGTAATAATGTCGAAACGCTGGTCAGCAACCAGACTATTGAGTTCGGCAGAGGGGAAAGTGTCTTGGACTACAGTAATTTCTCCAACTATTTCCCGCGCTATGTCGGAAGGATCGACCCCGAATTTTACGAACGAATCCGGATAATAGCGCAACAGCGTCCCGTCGTTGCATCCGATATCCAATACCCGCGCGTTCGCATTGCTGACAAAACTGGACGCCACATCTGCAATACCCTTCAGATGATCGCGCATGGTCTGATTTGTTCCAGACCTATACCAATAGGCTGAATATAGAATCACGGGCGGAACAGATGTTTCCGTCTGGAGCAGACCACAAGCTTTTTCATCGATCGTTGGATCGCACCTCACCAGTTTTGTCGGTATCTTTCTCAGTGGAGGGGTTTCCTTGCCCGGTTTGATAAATGAACCTTGCAAATACTGCTCCCCAAGGTCTATAACCTTTGTCAGCGCTGATGAGCAGCAAATTCGACAAGTTTTTCTGTATGTAAGATGCATGTTAGCCCCTCCTGTATTTTTATTTCCATTAATCAGTTCCTGCAACTATGTTAACTTGCGGTTTAGTATGTGCTTCAGGGCAGAATTGTTGGTAGACATTCTTCGACCAGTTCCGTATCCGGGATGTCTCATGATTGCCTTGTGGTAGCCATTCATTGATTGGAATCAAAAAGCCTGTTTTGCGTTTGGAAACAATATGGTGAGGGAGGCGTTTTGAAACGCTTTGGTAGAGTAAATATTTTTTGTTAATTCGTTGGGTATTTAAAAGAACAGGCGCTATATGTTTCAATAGAATGCTGTCGATGTAAGGTGTTCTTATCTCAACTGAATGAGCCATGCCTGCCCAATCCGTATCCCGTAAAAGTTGATTTTTTAAATAAAACGAAGATTCTAGCGTGGTTATGCGTGCAAAACTTCTTTTTGGCTCTAGCTCAAGCTCTTTATTAAACAGGTCAAAAAGCTTTAGTTCTCGTAGGCCTTCAGCAACCAGATTTTTATCTAACACAGATTCCAGTTCCCAGGGCATAAATAATCCACGCCGTAAAAAATACGAGCCTGGAAAGGTTCCTCCATAAGTTAATAGTCCTGCCCCCTTGGGTTTTAGTTTGAAGATTTTTACCCCTAAAGATGCATATAACATTTGGAATAGTTTTCCTAAAAACGGGATACGTGCCGGAAACCTGCAATATTGCACCATCAGCGGAATTTCTTTAAAAGAAGAATAGCCGCCGAGCAATTCGTCGCCACCAATACCTGACAAAACAACCTTCAGACCTTTTTCAGCTGCGGCCTTGCTGACAAAGTAGGTATTAAGGCCATCGATCGAGGGTTGATCCATGGCATGGAAGGCCTCCTTCATATCTGCCTCAAATTCGTCCTTGCTAAGATACCTTGTGGAGTGCTGGGTCTCATAAATCCTAGAAAGATCTTCGGAGTATAGGGATTCATCATCTGCCCGGTTGTGAAATTCTTTAAATGCCAGTGTGATGGTCTGTAACCGGTCAAAACCGGCGTCGCGGGCTAGTCCAACCAATGAACCGGAATCGACACCTGAAGAAAGAAAAATTCCTACCGGCACATCAGACACAAAATGACAACGCACGGAATCCAGCAAGGCATTTCGAGCCTTTTGTTGAAGAGATTGAGGATCGTTATTCAAGCTTTGCTTTTCGGCTTCTTTATATATTGCCGCGATTGAAAAATATTTTTTAGGTTGCGAACATCCCTTTTCATCAATCCACATCGTGCTGCCGGCAGGCAAGGCATGAATATCGCGATAAAGAGTATGGGGCTCTGGTACGCTGCCCATAAGGAAAAACCCCACAAGGCCGGCAGGATTGTGCTCGTTCGAAATTTTTCCGCCTGCACGTAAAGCTTTGACTTGGGAAGCGATTCTTAATGTCCGCCTGTCGTCCGCATAATAAAGAGGTTTTATTCCGTACGGGTCACGAGCAATCAGCAGACCTTTTTTTGTTGCATCCCACAAAGCAAACGAAAACATTCCCCGTAAGTCATGCACCATATCTCGGCCTCTGTCGGCGTATAAATGCAAAAGCACTTCCGTATCGGATTGGGATTCAAAAACGTATCCTTTGCTTTTCAGGGATTCTCGCAATTCGCGGTAATTATAGATTTCCCCATTAAAGGTAACCACAAACCGGTCGTTTCTTGTTTTCATGGGTTGTGCCCCATTTTTCGAAAGATCGATAATCGCAAGCCGGCGATGACCGAGTCCAACTCTCCCATCTTCAGAAAACCATTCTCCTTTGCCGTCAGGTCCCCGGTTAATCATAGAATCCCGGATTGTCCGGAGCTCTTCCCGGTCTACTTGCGGGGCATTATCCCCATAGCCAAATATCGCTACGATACCGCACATGATTGATCACTCCGTTTAGGATTGAATTTTTTGAGCATTCCAGTATTGGTAAAAAGCACCCTGTTTGGCAATTAAGTCCTGAGACTTTCCTGTTTCAGCTATTCGCCCTTGTTCGAATACGATAATTTGGTCAGCATGTTGGATGGTTGATAAGCGATGAGCAATTGCGATTGTGCTGCGATCCGCACTTAGTTCGTTAAGGGAGTGCTGAATGAGTTGTTCGGATTGAGAGTCCAAGGAACAGGTTGCCTCATCCAGTATCAGAATCATCGGTTGCCTCAGAATCACGCGCGCAATGGCCAGGCGTTGCAGTTCTCCGCCCGAAAGTTTGACTCCTTTATCTCCGATTACAGTATTCAGTCCTTCGGTCAGTTTGGAAGCAAAAACTGTCACGTAAGCCTTGTTTGCGGCAACCTGTATTTCATCGCTACTGGCATTGGGTTTTGCATATAAGATGTTGTTATAGAGTGTATCGTTTAAGACCAGCGTGTCCTGGGAGACAAAGCCAATAGCATTCCGGAGACTTGTCAGGTCATAATCTCTGATTGAGATATCATCGATTAGAATATCACCTCCCTGATATTCATAAAATCGCGGCAAGAGTTCAACCAGGGTTGTTTTGCCAGCCCCCGAGGCGCCCACAATCGCGGTGAATGAGCCCGCAGGAATAAAAAACGAAATGTTTTTGAGCGAAGGTTCGCCTTTGGGCACATAGGCCATTTCCAGACCTCGATACTCAATGCCTTTCGTTACTTTTCGCAAGATATGGTTTCCGCAGCTTATGACACTCTTATCCCTTTGATTCAGGAGTTTTCGCAGTTCTCTCACAAAAGGAATCCGGCGGATAACCAATGGAAATAGGCTTAGTGAGTAATTGACAACTTGCATGGCTCGTCTAAAAATCAAAACTGCGACAATCAATTTTACAAGAAACGCAGGATCGTCACGAAAATAAATTGTTAAGCTCATCCATAGAATAAGGGCAATGCCGATAGTCAGCAGGATTTCTTGCAGGGGGCTTATCAAAAGATAGAGGCTATAGGCCAGAATGCTGTGCCGGTTCCGAAGATGCTCGTTGCTTTCAAAAGACCGTGCCTCGTCATATTCCCGTGACATTGCCTTTACTAATTTTATATTTGAGAAAACGTCGAGAGATAATCCATAGCCTTTTTGTTCAGTGTTTAGCACGCTTGTATACAGGGCATGAATTTTTTTAAACAATTTTTGGACTAGCCAATAAAAGAGCGGGGTGACTGCTATGGAAATCAGGCACAGTTGAGAAGATATGGCTAGCAAGGTTATTAGATAGATCGTTCCGAAAAGAATATTTCTTGTAAGATCGAACAGTGTGCGCATCAGGTCCGCAACCTCAGCGGTAAAGCGCATCAGTGTATTGTGAATCTCACCTTTTTTAACGGAATCAAAAAACAGGCATCCATAATTAAGAATGCGTTTGTATCCGACAATTCGCAGCCGCACCTCAAAGGACTGTGTGGCAACACAATAAAGGATTTGGCTGACGTAAGCAGCGCATTGACGGATGAATACTGCGATAACAATAATACCGAGCAACAAATCAACCCTTTTATAAGCTTGCTCAAAATGGACAGCACTTAACAGGTTTCCTACAACGGGAATATTGCGCCACCCTTCATAAGGCCCCATTCCGGCCGCCTGCTTAAGAAAAGGTACCAGAGCACCAAAACTGAATCCTTCGAAAACTGCAGCAATGCCAAGCAGAATCATGCTTGCACCCAGGAGATGAAATTGAAGCCCGCCTAAACGGCAGAATTCAAGAAGTCCAAGTATTTGGCGTTTTGAGCGGCCTAAAGCTGGATTTGACATGGAAATTTTTCCATTAATCGCCTTTTGAATTCCGAAAGATATCCCCAGACCTTAACCACAAGCATCGACCTCTGCACATAGACCGTGTAGAGGCATTTGAGGCATCGGCAATCGTAATATCGCCGGAATCTTTTGAAGCATAACCTTACGAGAGGTGACTTAAAATAAATATACCCCCAACCAATGTGAAAATAACGTTCAGCAATTGCCTTTTGGTATTGCTGAAAAGACCTTTTTAGTTCAAGGCTTTGTTTAACTTTATGGACTACTCGTAGCCTGGATTTCAGAGTTCTCTCGTCCCGAATTTCTCCATTTTTAAACGGTTTCACATTCCCTATGCGATAATAAAACCAGGCCTCCGGAGTGAGCATGAACTTATGCCCCGCAAGCATCGCTCTCATGTTTAAATCTCCATCTTCATCCGCATATAACGCTTCATCCCACCCTTGAAGTTTCTCCAGAATTGAACGCGGCCAAAGAAAGGCAATCGGCGGCAGCCACCAGCTATGTATATATTCAAACAAAAGATCGTAACCCCCGTTAGGACTTTGGGTGGGTTTTTTCATAACATCCATTAGAATTTTTTCTCCATCTCGTGTTTGAAAACGTTGTACGGAACCAAAGACAATCACGTCAGGATTAACCATCGCTGTCTTGACTTGTTTTTCAAGTGCATCTTTGGCCAGCAGGTCATCCGAATCTAGGGGTTTCACGTATTGGCCGCCTGCGAAATGGAGTCCGCGATTTCGTGCGACACAACTGTTTGCCTTTGTCTGAGCGTAATACCGGATCCGTTGATCTCTCTGTTCGTATTTATGCACCAGTTCGGAAGTCTCGTCCGTAGAGCCGTCATCGACGATTATTAATTCCCAGTTCTTGTAACTTTGCGCTAAGACTGATTCGATGGTTTCCATAAGTAGATTTTTACGATTGTATGAAGGTGTGATCAAACTGACTAAGGGAGCGACTCTCATTTGATCAAATAGTAAGACCCTATATCACAGCTTCGCCCTCTCAGTCCCATGATGAGACCTACGGCCGATGCGGTGTTTTGCATCGTGCGGAGAGGGCTAAGACTTACGCGACAAAATTTTTTTTCAGGATTTCAAGACAGCGCGGTTTAAACGGATGCCGCTTGATAAAGCCCTTGCGTTCCAGTGCCTTGAGATGATCCAGCACGGAACTGGGAGCAATTTTAAAACTCGTTCCAATTTCGCGGAGTGAAGGTGGAAAACCATTCTCTCCGGAAAAAAAGCTTATGAATTTTAAGATCGCCTGCTGTTTTGAAGTTAACCCGTTTGTAAGTTTATTAGCCATCGAATTTAAGGTACCTAACGCAAGTTTACCTTACAGGTGTTAGGATTGCAAATTAGATTAAAAACTAATTCGGGCTATTAAAATTTATCAATCATTATCAGATTCAACCGGCTTGGGGGGGATTTGGCGGGTGGAAATATTCTGTTAATGTGACCACGTAGGGTTTGTAAAATCCTTCAGGGAAATCAAAAATCACGAAATCTGAATCCGGTGAGGATTTCAAGCACAGACGGCGGGTATTTTAAGTAACGGCCGTTGATGTAAATCAGCCCTTTTCTTTCCCGGCGGCGGCAAGCCCGGCCACCGCTTCAGCGCGCACGAGTAGCACCACCCGGCCTGGGCAGGTTTTTGATAGCTCCCATTTTTTCTCACTCATTCGTTTTCCACCAGTTCTTTCCAGCGTTCTTTGGCCCAGGGCACCGCATCTTCCTGGCTTTTGAAATGGCCTTCAAGTTGTAGCTCGTAGCCCTCCTTGAGAATCTGCCCCATCAAAGGCCCAGCCGGAATTCCTGTGGCAAGCAGGTGATGGCCGGTCAGAAACGGTTTGGGTTTAAGTTCTTCGGCCTTGAGTTCCTGAATTTTATTTTTTAAAAATTCGTAATTATCCAGCTTGCCGTGGCTGGAGGAGCAGTCAATGCGGTGAAGTTCAAGCTCCTCCAGAAACGTATCCCGCGCAAGAAAAGTTTTCAGCCTTCCCTGCCGCATTTCCTGGACATGCATGAAGCGCATGTGATTTCCCACAGCGGCAACGATCGCGTCGATTTCCTTGTTGGAGAACCGGAGCCGCGTGAGAATTTCTCGGCTCATTTCGGCGCCCACCCGGTCATGCTCATAAAAATGGATTTTCCCATCTGCCCGGCTGAACGTGGGCGGTTTTCCGACATCATGCAGGAGCGCGCTAAAGGCCAGTGTCGGCGTGGGATTTTCCAATCTATCCAGAAGCATTCTCGTGTGCACGAACACGTCCCCCTCGGGGTGATATTCGGGGGATTGCTCGCAGCCCTTCATGGCTTCCACTTCGGGCAGGACTTCTTTTAAAAGCCCGCTTTCCGAAAGAAGGTCCAGACCCAGTCCCGCATGCGGCCGCGTCAAAATCTTGACCAGCTCATCCCGGATGCGCTCGCTGCTCACTTGCTTAATTTCGGGGGCCATTTTTTTGAGGGTACGCCAGGTTTCATCCTCAATTTGAAAAGCGAGGGTGCTCGCAAACCGGACAGCACGAATCAGGCGCAGCTTGTCTTCCGAGAACCGCTGCTCAGGCGTGCCGATGGTGCGGATTAATTTGCGGTGGATATCATCAACCCCACCCACGTAATCGATGATTTTATCTTTCCGGGGGTCATAAAAAAGGCCATTCACGGTAAAGTCACGGCGCCGGGCGTCTTCTTCAGGATCGGATTTTTGAACCCAGGAAGGATGTCTCCCGTCCTGATAGCCGCCTTCCTTCCGGAAAGTGGCGATTTCAAACGGCTCGCCTTCCACAATGGCGAGAATGACGCCAAATTGCTTTCCCACCGGCACGGTTCTTTCAAAAATTTTTTCCACTTCCTCCGGGGTGGCGGAGGTGGCCACATCATAATCCTTGGCAGGAACCTGAAGAATCCGGTCGCGTACACAGCCGCCTGCCCAATAGGCCCTGTGTCCTTTCTTCTGGAGGGTTTCGACAATCGCAGCGGCCAGTTCTTTTTTGCGTAAGTCCATAGAATAAAATTTATTAGCGGGTGGAAAAGGTTTGAAATTCGCCGCGGTATTCCTGTCTCTCCACCTTGACGGCAGTGACTTTGGCACTCGAGGGCCCGTGATGGCACCAGTTGACAAAAGCTTCGACCTTTTCTGAGGGGCCTTCCACTACGGCTTCGACGCGGCCGTCGGCAAGATTTCGGACCCACCCGGTTAATTTAAACTGAGCAGCTTCATCCCTGGCATAAGCCCGAAAGAAGACCCCCTGAACCCTGCCTTCAATCAGCACGCGTACGCGCGCCAGCTTGGCCAGGCCGCTATCCGCGGCTCGGTCAGGCAGGCCCGAGCCATCTGCTCGGGCATTCACCCCCTGCGATTGGTCCATAGCAGCTCTATTATACGTATGAGTATATCGATAGCATGCGCTATTTTTTAGATTTTATAAACAACGTCGTGGGGCCGGACCCGGGCCTTGACCTGAAGGCCGACTTCTTTTCCGCGGGCGGCGGTCTGGACGGTCTTGTGATCAATTTGGAGGGAGTCGACTTTCTGCTTGAAATTGGTGGTGTGGCCGTGAAAAGCCAGGGAATCGCCGATTGCGATTTTTCCCTTTTTAATTTTCAGCACTGCCACCTTGGGCTTTGAAAAATAATGCGTCACCACCCCAATCTCTTCGCCTTGAACGGATTTGGGGGATTTGTTGAAAAATTTTTTAAACCAGTCGAATATCATAGGATCAGCGCTCCCCTCCCCGGATCGCCAGGGATTTTTCGATTTCCTGAATCAGAAATTCAGAATTAAACGGCTTGCTGATATATTTTTCTGCATACAAGCGTATTCCCTGCTCCACATCCTGCGTGGTTGACTTGACGGTGAGCATGATAATGGGAATATCCATGGTCTTGCTGCTTTTTTTGAGCCGTTTGAGGACCTCAAATCCGTCCATTTTGGGCATCATCACATCCAGAACGATCAGATCCGGCAGCATGGACTCTGCCTGTTCCAGACCCCTCTTTCCATCCGAGGCCTTGTAGATAATATAACCCTCTGCGACAAGAAGATCCTCCAACGTTCGCAGAATATGCGGCTCGTCATCCACAATCAAAATGCGTTTTCCTAATTTGGGCGAAGGGGTTTCCATGGATTACCTCACATCGGGAAGATTGGGCCATCCTTGGGGAGGGTAAAATGAAACACCGTCCCCTTCTGGACATGGCTTTGAACTGTAATTTTTCCACCGTGCATTTCCACAAGTTTTTTCACAATCGCAAGCCCCAGGCCGATGCCCTGAGATCCTGGAGCATTTTCCCGGTGAAACTGGGTAAATTGCGTAAAAATTTTATCCAGATTTTCAGGCGCAATGCCCATGCCCGTGTCCTTCACCGTCACCTTGACATAAGCCGTACTGTCTGCGGCTTCAAGTTCAATTTTACCGCCATCGGGCGTGAATTTCACTGCATTTTCAATTAAATTAGTTAAGATTTCCTCGAGCCGGGCCTTGTCCGCCGCCACCGGGGCTGTAGGAGCCTGTGGATTTTGCCGCAGCGTAATATTTTTTTCAACGGTGATGGGCTGCAGCGCTCTTACAACTTTGGCAATAACGGCCTGGATATCTACAGGCTCTTTTTTTAGCGTAATTTTGCCGGCCTCAAGCTTTGAAAAATTTAAAATATCCTGCAAAATTACTTCTAATCTATCGGCATCTTCCTGAATAAGCTGAGCGTATTCCTTTTTCTTGGGATCCAACTCTCCCACCACACCGTGCAGCAAATTATAGGTAAGGGATTTAATGCAAGTGAGCGGCGTCAAGAGTTCATGGGAAATGGTCACTAAAAATTCCGTTTTCAGCTTATCGAGTTCTTTGAGCTGAATATAGGAACGATGCAGTTTTTCAATCAGCGAGGCCTGCTTTTCGATCAAAAGCTTGTTTCGTTCAAGCAGCATTCTTTTCTCGCAGGCCTTGGCCACCGCGCTGACCACATTATCCAGTTCAAAGGGAATGGGGATTAAATCGTAAATTCCATACGCGATAGTCTGCCGCGCCATCTCAAGATCCGAGAGACTGGACAGAACAATGAGGGCCACATCCGGATCCATGCGTTTGAGTTCAAATAAAAATCCCATGCCGTCCTCAGTTTTAAATCGGATATTGGTGATCACCAGGTCAGCCGGATTCTGGCTGTAGAGATAGAGGCCGGATTGGGGATTCAACGCCTGGGAAACGAGGTATCCCTTGCGTTGCAGGGCTTCGGTGAATAGAGACTGAATGACAGGGTTCTCCTCAATAATCAGCAGTGATTCCCTGTGGGCGTTCATGGTCTCATACTTGGCGTTATTTCCAACAGGCCTTCGGCAGACTCAGGACTTGTCGTTTTTCTGTGAAATCCCCATGCAAATCCCGAGAAGGAGGAGGGTCTGGGTAAATTCCATGAGCCCGCGGGTTGAAAACTGGAATCCGCCCGGAAGGCGGGTGACTAAAGACACGACGAAAAGGGCCAGCCCCACCCATGCACACAGTTTAGGAATATGATTCACAGGTCACCTCTCTTGTTTGGAATTCAGGACCGGTAAAAGAAAATCCAAAGATAGGACGCGCACACATGCCTTAGAATATGAACCGCTGCATATCCCAGCGCCAGCCCAAGGACAAAGGTTGGTTTTGGTTTCATAACAAGGCCTCATCTTTCTCTGTTTTTTCGAGTTTAATCGTGTCACACACGGAAAATTTGTCCTGGATACGTTCAAATTGTCGGCCCGCACGCTCAAAGGTCGACACGGCATTCTTCAGATGAATGCCCATACGGCGAAACTCCTCGTCAAACTTGGCCAGATCTCCGGTAAGACGCTGGATATTGGCGAGAATTTCTTTGGCATTGGATTCCACTTTAAGCCCCTGCAAACCCCTGGCAATCGAGGATAAATACACATAAAGCGTGTTGGGCGATACGGGGATCACTTTCTTGGACTGCGCATAGTCGGACAGGGATTTGGCCTCGGCCAAGTCGTCATCGCGGATAATGGTTTCGTAGTACACATTCTCAGCCGGAATATACATCAGGGCAAAGTCCATGGTGCCTTCATCCGGCACCACATATTTTTCCGAGATCTGGTCCATGTGCCGCCTGACATCCTTGTAAAATTCCTTACGAAATGCCTTTTTTTCCGGCTCCGAAGGCGCGGAAAGAAATTTCCGGAAGTTTTCCAGCGGGAATTTCGCGTCAATGGGAACCATGCCCTGAGCGAGTTTCACCACCGCGTCCACCCGTTCTCCGTTTTTAAAGGGAAATTGCAGCTCATAATGCTCCGGCCCCAAAACCTGCTCCAGCAGTTCTCCGAGGAAAAGTTCTCCCCATCCGCCGCGGACTTGGGGCGCCTGAAGGATGTCCTGCAGATTTCCGACTTCCTTTCCCAGGGAACTCCCTAGATCCAAAATACGTCGATTGGCTTCTTCCAGCTGGCCCAACCGATTTTGAACCTCGCCCACTAGATGCGCGGCTCCTTCCAGCCTTTCGCCGACCGAATGCTGGGATTGTTGAACCATATTTCCCTGATGGCGCAGTTCCTGCTGCACCTGGCCTAAGGAGGTGTTTAATTCCTGATGAATCAAAGCGGTTTGATCGCGAAGACGTTTTTCAAGAACGCTGATAAAATGCATGAGATAAAAAAGAACCCCGCTGCAGACCACAAGCGAAAGCATGGCAAAAAAAATTTGAGTTGTCATAACATATTGGCCTAATTTGAATTAGGAAGATTATACCGATTTCAAGTACCCTTTTCAACGGATTTTTTCGGGCTAATGCAGAAGTTTGACATTAGAGGCGGTTCGGGTTATATTGCGAAAATAAATGGGTGAGGAAATGGATCAGATTGATTTTGAAATCCGGTTTTTTGAAAAACTGCTTGCGGGGAAAATGGATTTTGTGGAAGCCATGATCCCGCTTGCAGATGCTTACACGAAACGAGGCCTTTACGACAAGGGATACCAAATCGACCTCGAACTGGCCCGACTCAGACCCGGGGATGAAAGCATTTTCTATAATCTGGCTTGCAGCGAAGCGCTGCTGGGAAAACGCAATGAGGCGCTTAAAAGCTTGCGCCGGGCTGTGGAATTGGGCTATATGGATTTAGTTCACATTCTTAAAGACAAGGACCTTGCTTCCCTCCAGAAGGAACCTGCCTTCCTTGAGATCGTTGATATTCTCAAAAAGCGGTTGAGCCGGCTTTAAATTAAATTCAGATTGCTGTCTTCAATATGCAGACTGCCGTCCGCGGTGATCACGATCTTGTTCCGGGTCCGTCGTTCTATTTCCCTGATGTTCCGTGCATCGTAATGCAGGAGGCGCTCGGCCACGGAAGGATGGGCGGTGACCTGCAGGGTTTTGTCGCTGGCATTGAGAAGCGTTTTTCTGATCTCCTTGATGACGCCGATGGAGACTGTGGTGGCGGATTTGACCACGCCCTTGCCTTCACAATAGGAACAGGAATCGTAATAGGCGCTCTCCAGAGACGGCCGGACTCTTTGCCGCGTCATTTCCACCAGGCCAAGTTCCGAAAGGGATAAGATATTGGTTCTGGCGCGGTCGCGTCGTACTGATTCACGGAAGGTGCGGATGACGTTTCTACGGTGTTCTTCCCTTTCCATGTCGATAAAATCAACAATGATGATGCCGCCCATGTCCCGGAGCCGCATCTGGCGGGCGATCTCCTGTGCAGCCTCGGAATTGGTCCGGAAGGCGGTTTCCTCCAGATTGTTGCGGCCCGCATACTTGCCGGTGTTGACGTCAATGGAAACCAGCCCCTCGGTTTGCTCGATCACAATATAGCCGCCGCATTTCAAATAAACATTTTTCTGATAAGCCTTCTCGATTTCCTTTTCAATATTGTACTTTTCGAATAACGGGGTTTTGCCGCGGTAAAATTCAAGATTGAAATGCACATCGGAAAGATAAATCCGCAAGAACCGCCGCACCTTGTGAAAAAGATCCACGTGATCCACCACAATACGCCCCGTGTCCTCGGTTAAAAAATCGCGGATGGTGCGTTCAATAAGGTCCAGCTCGCGATGAATGAGATTCGGAGCACGTTTTTTGTGAATACTGCCTTTGATTTGTTTCCATTGATTCACAAGATAGCGGATATCACGGACAAATTCCTTTTTGCTTTTCCCTTCGGCTGCGGTTCGTACGATAAACCCCGCATCCTGGGGCAGTTCGATTTCCGAGAACATCTGGCGCAGCCGGTCTCTTTCCTTCCGGTCATCAATGCGCCGGGAAATTCCGATTTTATTGTCGCCGGGCATCAGGACCAAATAGCGGGCCGGAATGGTGAATTTGGTGGTGAGCCGGGGGCCTTTGGTGCGTATCGGCTCCTTCACCACCTGCACCACGATTTCCTGCCCGATTTTGAGAATGTCCTGGATTTTAACGTCCGTGTTGCGTACCTGCTTGTCATCCGCCTCTTCAAATGAGGCGGTGTCTTCATCCAGGGGGGATTTTAACGCGTCGGCCACATAAAGAAAGCCGTCGCGCCTGGTCCCTAAATCAATGAAGGAAGCACCAATGCCCGGCACCAGGGATTTGACCCTTCCCTTGTAGATATTGCCCAGCATGCGTTCATTATCCGCGCGTTCGACATAAAATTCCTCCAGAGCGCCATTTTCGAGAATAGCCACGCGCATTTCATTGGCCTCCTGGCTCATCAGGATTTCTTTGGCGGGGGGGGACTGAGAAGGCGCACCCTCCTCGGGCTTGGGATGGGGGCCGGAAGGCTTAAACAGACGATTGAAAATCATGGGGGCTCCTATTCGTTTTAGGTGGGATAGAGAAATTCAACGAGATAGGGAACCAGATATGAACTAATCTAAGTTCTTGGATCTCGAACTAAAATGCGATTGGAATCAGGTTTATTTTTGAAACTGCCCCTGGGGCTGTCCCTGGGAATCCACCACCGAGACAGTCACAAAAAACAGAGTTTCAACTTTATTATTTCCGGTACCCGCGGTTTGTCTCTTGGAACGAAAGAGCTTGCCGACACCCGGAATATCTCCCAAAAAGGGAATCTTATCCTCGGAGGTGGTTGCTGAATCCGTAAGAAGCCCTCCGATCGCAATCGTTTCTCCATCCCTGATTAAAACTTGCGTAGACGCCGTGGTGATCGTGAAACGAGGAGCGGAAAGAGTGGCCGAAACGGCCTGATACCCGACAAAAGAACTGACCTCGGGTTTCAGATCCACGAGAATCTCATCCGCCGAATTGATATGCGGGGTTACATTCATGACCACTCCGACGTCCCGGAGCGTAAACCCCGTCACTTCAAAACTTCCGCTGGTTTCGTTTCTCTCAAAGGTCGGAATACCTATTTGTTCTCCGACCTGCACCTTGGCTGTCTGGTTATTCAAAACTACAATTCTTGGATTTGATACAATCTTCGTGTTTGTTCTATTTTTAATAAGACTTAAGACCGCTGACATTTGGCTAAAATCCAAACGTCCGAATTTAAAATTGCCATCTGAAACCGCAGCAGTGGGCGACGGAAAATCTCTTGCATCAAAAGGATTCGCAGTCACTGCCGCTGTCGTGCCGGTTGCTGTGGCGATCGTACTGGTGACGGGAGGAAAATATTCCTGCAAAGCGCCTCCAAGGCCAGCCGCTCTATGTTTGCTGTTGGAAGATGGAAAGGGAAAAGTTGTAGGCCGGAAAGGGCCTGCGGTCAAGCCTCCGGCAAGCTGCCAGTCAATGCCCAAATTTTCTGTTTTTCCCAATTCGGTTCTGACTATCCGCGCATCAACATAGGCCTGGGGTGTGGCCTTGTCAAGGCGCTTTATGACCTGGGCAATTTTGGTAATACTTGAAGCCACATCCGTCACGATAATGGTATTGGTCCTTCCAAAGGCTTTCACCTTTCCACGTTCCGAGATAATCTCTGAAATGGATTCCTGCACCTCATCCGCCGTGATATAATTTAGCACAAATGTCTCAGTAGATAAATCTTCTTGTTCAACTCTTTCCCGGGTCGTCACACGGATAATGTTGCCATCTCTTTCGTACACATACCCGTAAGTGCGCAACACAACCTCGAGGGCTCTATCCCATGGGACGTCGCTCAGACGAATCGTGACCGTCCCCTGCACTTCAGGACCAGCCACAATATTGACCCCGCTTTTCAAGCTGAGAATTCGCAAGACATTATTGATGTCGGCGTCTTTAAAATCCAGGGTTACATTGGTGCTTGATTCCATTCCAGTGCCGGCCGGAGCCGGTTCTGCAGCTTTCAATGGGCCGGCAAGCATGAAAAGTCCAACGATCGCTAAAGCAGAGATTTTGACTAAGGACTGATTTTTCATGGAAATCCTTTCCTGTTTATAATAACTTCTGTCATTATATATCGTTAGGCTATCCAAAAGCTTGAGATTTTTTTAATGCAGCTTAGGATTCGTCGCCGGTTTTGAGAGGAAGCCATAGGGCCTCCTCTTTTTTCGAAATCAAAACCCTGTTCTTCTCGATTTTTGAAACCTTATAAGAACCCACACTGTCCCCTTCTTTTAGCACGACCCCATTGATCACCACCAGCGAACCCTGGGCCGGATCAAAAATAATCCCCTCCACCCGAAGATCCTGCGTACTCACGCTGTTTTTACTGCTGCCGCCTTCCGCCCACGGTAGAAAAGGATCCCGTCTTCCTTTTGCATCGTAGACAAAAGTTTTTTGGGACTCGGCCCGCCCGACGGAGAGATGGAAATGGATCATCAGTAATAAGAAGAAAAATATTTTAAACAGTTTAGCCATCATGGAGTTCCTTGAGGTCTCAAATAAACTTTTAGGGTCAATTTGATTTCATGTCCGGCCTCAGGCCCAGCTGCGCCAAGAATGGAAAGTCGTTTCACATGGATAAATTTTGAATTATTGCGTAAATCACTTAAAAATTTTCCCAGCGCATGATAACCGCCGGTCAAGTCGACTTCAAATTCCTGATCGCTATAAGGCGGACGCGGCGGCGGTAAAAGAGCTCCGGACTGCGGCGACCCGGCGGCCGGAGGCGGTGCGGGGGCCTTGGGCGGCGGAAGCTGGGCGCCGGCTTTTTCATTTTCCTTGATCGGCTTGGATGCGGTCATTTGCAGATTATTCTGCTTGGCGAGTTCCGACACCATGCTGAGCATTTGGGCCAGCTCTTCCTCGGTAAAAAACCGTTCTTCCTGCACGAGAATCTCGCCCACAATGTTGTCCCGGGATGCTTGGGCTTTGCGCGCTGCCGAAAGCTTCAATCGCGCATTTTGCAGCTGGCTTTTCTTTTGCTTCAACTGTCCCTTGAGATATTGAAACCGGCCGCATGAAGGGATGAAAGCTACGGTCAGAAACAGCAAGACCGCGCCATACCGGACTCCAAGATTCACGAGGAGCTTTCTATCGAGAGACTTTAGGAAATCCAGCCCGGGCAGTTTGGTCATGACTTTTTTCGAAACTCCACAATGAATCCAGTTAATTTCCGGGTTTCCGAGTCCCGCTGCTGCGTGAAAGTTTCCGCGTGGAAAAATGAGGCGGCCGTGACGGGTGCTTTTTGAGCCGCAAAATCTTCGAGTTCCTTCTTGGTCTGGGTTGCAAAATCTCCGATCAGACTCACGGAGGAGCGGTTGTTATAGGGTTCGGCCAGTCCCTCCAGACGCACCACCAGTTCCGGAAACTCCGAAAAGGTAAGGGCCGTCAGCCACACCCCGCGCGGGAGCGCCGTGCTGATATTGTCCATCACCCGGTCCCACTCGAGATCGGGGTTGGTGATTTTGTCAAGAAACGCTTTTTTGGGAAGAAATTGCTGGTTCATTTCCTTGAGAAATTTGTCCGCCTGATTCAGTTCCGGCGTCAGGGCGTTCAGCTCAGCCTCCACACCCGTAAGGTTGCGGCTGAGGTTCCGCGCGTGATAAAAAATAAATCCCCAGAGAAAAGCCATCACGACCAGCAAAATCACGGAAATTTCCTTAAAGGGGACCGGAAAGTTTGTTTTTTTCTCAATGTATTCTTCAGGGAGCAGATTGATCCGGATCATGGCTATTCTGTCCTCAGGGCCAAGCCGATGCTGATGGGAAGTAAGTGCCGGTACCTTTCCAACTCCTCTCGGGAAACTTCCCCGCTGACCTCAATATTCTTAAGACAGTCCCAAAGCTCGAGCTCGATTTCAAGCACCTTGGAAAGCTCGGCCTGAAATTCGGTCAGGGCGCAAAGCTCGCCGCTCAGATAAATTTTTTGAGGATTCTCGGCCTTGGGATTGTTATGCGCAAAATAGTTCAGGGAAAGCCGGATCTGGGAGACAAGAGGTTTCACGGCTTCCGCAAAAAGTTCGGAATAAGAACTCACGCTGTTTTGCAATTCCGAGTCGGTTTCAGGGGTACTTTGCAATCCACCCCTTTTTTTGAACATCTCAAGAATATCCAGGCTCCCCAGGGATATCTCCCGGATAAAAGCAGGTTCCTTGCCGGAAAGCACCATGAGTGAGCAAGTCTCGGACCCGATATCAAGCAGCACGGACGCGCCTTTCCGGGCATCCGGGTAGGCATGGTTGAAAGCATTGAAACAGGCAAAAGTATGGATGTCGATCACGCGAATCTGGAGATGGGTCTTGCGGAAGGACTCGATGATAGAGGAAATCTCGGTTTTTTTAGCGGCTACGAGAATTACTTTCATCGTTTTTTTATCCTGGCTGTCATCCCCCAGAATATGAAAATCGGCAATGACATCCCCGCCTTCAAAGGGAATGTATTTTTCAATTTCATACTGCATGGCGGCCTTGAGTTCCCGCAGTGTCATTTTGGGAAATTGAATGAAGCGCGTTAACACCACCGGACCGGACAATGCGATGTTCACCATGGTGGAGGAAAAATGGCCCTTGGACAGAAGAGATTCCAGCGCCACGGCAGCAAGGGTGGCAGGTCCCCAGGACACGGACTTATTCCCTGTTTCCGCGGTCTGCGCGTCCCGGGATTCCACGAGATTGCCCTGTTCCGAAGCCAGACGCGTCAAGATGTAACGGCCGCCCGCATTTTTTTGAAGCTCCGCGGCAAACATGCGGGCATGATTGAAATCCAGCCCGATGGTACTTTCCCTGGGTTTGGAGGGGTTTAGAAAGTTCAGAATATCGGCTGAGGGCATTTTAAAATCAGGTTTTTTCATTTCTTACAAATTAACGTATATCTTATGACGAGTCTTTAGCCTTCTCTTTTTGAGCCATCCGCCCGGCTATGAGAGCGGCGTTCTTCCGGAGTTCCGCATTTTCCTTCGGATCGTTCAGAATTTTGTGAGTCTGTTCGTTGACGAAATCGTTGTCTTGAAGGTCTTCCAGCCAGAATAACGCGTTCATCCGGAAGCCGGGTGTTTCCAATTTTGAGGAAGCGAACTCCCGCAACCGGTTCAGTTTGGATGGATTCTGAGAATCACGGGCATACCTTCCGAGCAGATATTGCCGGATTGCGGGATCTTCCGCGGGATCGGCTAAAATTTTACCAAATTTTTCTGGCCACGGCCCGGTTTTTCCATCAAAAAGGCCTTCGAGAGCGATTCTTCTGGCAACGGGATCTGCGTCTCGGATTTCCAGGAGGTCTTGAAACCAGACCTTGGCGCGGATGGAGTTCAATTCCAAAAGCTGGTGGGCCGCCTCATATTTAATGGGTAAGTTGTCTTCCGGATCCTTGATGATCGAGACCAGGAGAGCAAAGGTACGGTCCGGATCCAAACCCGCCATTTCATGCATATCCTTGAGGCGGAGTTCGTGGGCGCGGGTTCGATTCATCAAAGACTGCTGCTTGGCATCAAAGTCTCGGCTCTCTGCCTCGGCAGAAAATAAAACAGACGCGGCTAGCAAGTGGCATGCGAGCCATCCGCCCAAGTATAAGTTAACCCTATAAGAGATCATTCCGGACATCTTCCCAGGAGCTGACGGTGTACCGGGCTATCGGCAAATTGCTCATAGTCTGAGAACTGTAGTTGACTTTTCCTGCGCCATTTCCCAGGGTCACGCCGCCTGTTTTCATCCCCACCACAGCGCCAAGCAGATTGGCATCGCCGTTGATATGAATCAAATCGTCCGTGATGATCAGGCCTTTGAAATTGCCGTGAATATTTTGCAACACCGCGTTCCCGTCTGTATTATGACAAATCAAGACGCCGGAACTGCCGTTAAAATCCACACTGGTCCAACTCGTGGTGAGATAAATAATCTGGTTGTTGAAAGGCGTTGCAGGCGGCGTATTGGTTTTGTAGGCATCCAAGGAACCATCTGGCACTCCCAAAATACCTTCAGGCGTAGAAGGTAATACAGGGGCATTGAGCTGGTACGAGCCGGGAGACGCGGGATTAGCCGGCGCTAGGCCATTGCCTCCCACTTGGGAACTTCCTCCTTGCATAAACGTATTCGTGGAAGTGGCAATACCCGGCAATCCTGGGGCGCCGGTCAGATTTCCATTCGAGTCGTGATCGCGGCCGTCCACCGTCACATTTCCATTGGTCGAGGCAACTCCGCTGATGGCCACAGCAGCCGTGGCAGCATAGGCCGGAGAGCGTTTCAGGACAACGCGTACCGTGCGGGAATAATTGGTACCGTTGATAGTCACAGTACCCGTGGAGGTGAGCGTTTCATTGCTGGCTCCAGTGCATGGCGCGCAGGTGACCTGATAACTTCCCTGATACGACACTGCATTCAAGGTGCCGGATATATTCTGCGTGAGAATCCCGTGGGAAAGCTGTACGATTCCTTGATCCACGCCGGCCTCTGCCATATAAAAGGACTGATGGAGATATTCATTTCTAAGCGAGGCGGAAAAATCGGCAGCGGCAAAAGCATAAAAGGCCCCAACCCCGATCATAAGAATGGTAACGAGAAGTAGAAACGAAATTAAGATAATCCCCTGTTGGCATGGTTTCATCAACCATCACTCCTTTACGGATTGCGCAGAATAATCTGCGTAGACGCCGACTGGGTCAAGGTTCTTTTCAGCGTGGCACGCTGCCCCGTGATTCTTACCTGCACCGTGCGCGGTGCCGTGACTGGGTCGACTGGATATATGAAGTCGAGCGCGCTCACGCTATGTCCGATTGCCGCGGCTTGTCCATTTACGGTGCGGAGAACCGTGGAATCCGGCCCCAAATTATACACGATAGGAGTCCATGCAGTGATGGCACCTCCCTGCACGGTTGCGGGGATTTCGAACGAAATAGTGCCGGAGTTTATGGTCAGAGGAATGGGGCTCGAAGGACTCGATTCCCGCAGCTCTTCGCTCATGATATCCAGCGTTTTTCGAAGATCCGCCTGAAGTGTGAGCTCATGATAGTTCCAGTTAAGGGCTTCTTGAGCGCTGTCGAATACCCCGGCTGCCGCAATGGTAAGCAGCGAAAAGGCGGATACCGTCACCATCAGCTCAAGCAGGCTGTAACCCCTTGGTTCCAGCACGCTCGCTGGAGCTTGAAGCTCCAGTCTTCGCAAACTGTATCCCTTTTTTCCGTACTTGTGCATTGAATTCTCCTATCAAGTCCTGTCCGTCATAAGCGTGATCACTCGGTAAGAATAATTCCGCTGCTTATGAAGCCAATTGACCGTCAGGGTCACCTGGACAGGGCTATTGACCGGATTTGAAAAGCTCGCTTGGATACTTTCCTGATTCAGGGAAATTTCATTGGCATTTTTAGCATTGACGACATTGGTGAGAGCCCAATTGGTCCAGTTGGTACTTTGCAAAATTGCCAGCGAGGAGTTGGCTGTGTTTCGCATAGCCTCCAGGGTCCGGCCGGCATCCGTTACCGCCACTATTTTTTCCCTGGATAATTCACCCATATCCGAAATATTAAGAATCCCGAAAGCGGTTGAAACAATAGCAATAACAAGCACCATGGCGGCTATTAACAATTCCACCATGGTGAACGCATTCCGCTCCCTCCAAAACTTGACTACCCGCATCACGGACGCCTCCTAAAAAAATAGGCCTATTCTTATCGAATAGGCCTTTGCTCATTATTAAGTATGCTTGGTTTTGGGTGGGAAAGCAAATAGCCCGGGGAGACAAAAAAACCCCGATTCTCAAAAAACAGAGAATCGGGGTTGGGTGAAACTTGAAAAAACGAATTAACCTTCGATCGGGTTTCCGGCCGCGTTCGTAAAGCGAATCACGCCAGTCTGGTCCACAAAGAAGGTGTTAACACCTGTCACGTTCGCCGTCACCGGAGTCGCTGTGACCGTATACGTGTTAGCTGTCAGAAACGCATAAGTAAACACATAGCCCTGCTTTGTACCCCCTCCAAGCGTTCCATCAATGTAAGCAGGGTTAGCACCGGAAAGAGCCGCCAGGTTGGCCGGATATGTCGGCGGGTTCTGGGCCGCTCTGAAACTCTCGGAAGCTGAAGAAAGCGTTCTCAAAGCGCCTTTTGCAGCCGCCTCATTGGAATTAACACGGGCTCTCAGCAAGTTGGGAATGGCTATTGCTGCCAGAAGTCCTATGATCGCCACAACGATCATAATTTCAACGAGCGTGAATCCTTTTTTGCTTTGCAGTTTCATAAACATGTTAGTTTTTCTCCTCTAGGTTTAATTCCCTCGCTGCACTCCTTAGTATGATACAAAATCGATGCCAATTTTATAAAATATCATAAGTCATTTAAAATAAAAGGGTTGTGAAATAATCCCGTTCCAGCTCAGGTTTCAATCTGTAAAAATAGTAGGAAAAATGTAAAAAATTTTTGCATTTACCCCTTTGGGCAAATTATAACGGACTGATACGGACAAACTTTAGAAATGAAATTCCTATCCATGGTCAAGAATAAGGAACGGCATCCGATGCATAGGACACGTCTATGAATATGAAAAAGGCAAACATCGAAACCTCTCACCCTTCGAGACTTGCCCTCCTGAGTGTCCTGGTGTTTTCATGTGCGGTGGTTCTCTATTGGCCGGTCTCGAAATTTGGTTTCACCAATTGGGATGACGGTATGTACATCACGGACAACCGCCTGATTCAGGTTTTAAGTCTGGACCGGATATTCCGGATATTCTCTAGCCTGGCATTTGCCAATTATCATCCCATTACCTTGATGAGTTTTGCGCTTCAATACGCTGCGTTCGGCCAGAATCCTTCGGGCTATCACTTGATGAATATTTTTCTGCATGCGGTCAACGGTGTCCTGGTTTTGATTCTTATGAACCGGCTCACTCGCTCAGCCGAAGCGGCTTTTCTTACCGCCTTGGCCTTTGTGATGCACCCTCTCCAGGTGGAATCCGTGGCCTGGATAAGTTCCCACAAGACCCTGCTCTCTGCTTTTTTTAGTTTCTTGACGTTGCTGAGTTATCACGCCTACCTGCAAAATAGATCTACCCGCATTTACTGGGTCAGTCTTTTGGCATTCGTTTTGGCGGTTTTTTCCAAGCCGACGGCCATGACTTTGCCTCTGCTTCTTTATCCTTTAGACCGGATGCAAAGAAATGAGACGGGAGCAAAATCGATCAAGCCTGTCCTTCCCTTTTTCGGGTTTTCTTTTCTGGCCTCGGCCTTGGTGTTGGCGGGACATTTGCGTGAAAAAGCCATTGCCCCTTTAGCCGGGGGAAGCATCTGTAATCACAGCGTGGTACCCTTCTGGACACTTTTTGTTTATATCAGAAAAATATTTCTGCCTACGGATCTCCTGCCACAATACCCTCTGCTTCAAAATGCCGGCTGGACTTATCCCCAGTATCAGCTACCGGCTCTGATCACGATTCTGGTGATGCTGTGGGCCTGGGCGGGTTGCCGCCGCTGGAAAACATTTTCGATCCTGACGTATGTTTATGTGGCATTGCTTTTACCTACGTTAAATTTTCTCCCCTTAAGCGCCCCTTTGGCCGATCGGTATATGTATTTGCCGATTCTTGCTCCTCTGCTTCTGTGCAATTTTGGCATTACTTTTTTCTGCAGCCGGTGGACGAGCGCTATGGGCCGGACATTTTCAGGTGTGGTGCTTGGGGCACTTTTAGTCCTCATGGGAAATATGACAAGAACCCAAATGGAGCTGTGGCGGGACTCGGAAACCTTGTGGAAATCCGTGATCAGAAAAGTTCCTGCTCATGCAATGGCACGTGCAAAGCTGGGGGAATATTACTACGCTAAAGGAGATCTTGACAGGGCGATTAAGCTTACAGTCCAGGGGATTTCCTTGGGCCTTGGTAATCCTGTTTTTGCCAAGAATCTCGTCGCCATGTATATCCGTAAGGGCGAATATGACCGGGCCCGCGAAAGCGCTTTGAATTTTCTCCAGCAAACTCCCAATGACGAGCGTTTTTATATGCAGTTGGGAATCATCGCGGCGCGGACAAATCATGAGCAGGCTGAAGAGTACTATAAAAAAGCAACGGAGATCAATCCTAAGAATGCTTTTGCTTGGTATGAACTGGGAAAGTTCTACCTCCAGTACCGGAGTGATGCAAAAACAGCCTATACCTTCATTCTGAAAAGCATCACGCTCGAGCCCTATGTGGCCGATTTTCACATTGCACTGGCTGATTGTTTCGGGCGGGTGGGTGATTTGAATAATGCCATCGCTACCCTTCAATACGCATTGACTCTTGATAAAAATTCCGGGGATGGCTGGTTCAATCTGGCAAGATTGCTGCAACTTGTGGGACAAAAAGAGGCCTCACTCCAGGCTTTTAAAAAAGCTTACGATCTCAATCCTTCCCTCCTCCAAAAGCAGGCCGCCTCCATACCTAAATAGAGACGATTATTCGAGCTGATATTTTTTGATTTTATACTGCAGACTCTGGCGGCTGATCTGAAGCCGTTTCGCAGCCCGAAACTTGTTGCCGTCCGTTTCTTTGAGCACACTTTCAATCAAGCGTTTCTCGAAATCTTCGGTTTCGATTTTCAAATTACGGCCTCCGGCGGGCGATAAAGCCTCCGGAGAGGACTTGACAAATTCCCCGGAGGCCATTTTCCGGATTTGGTCCAACCGGATTCTTCCGTTGTCGGCAAACATGATGGCGCGTTCCACGGCATTCTCAAGCTCGCGGATATTTCCTGCCCAGTGGCAGGAGGAGGTCATGCAGTCCAGGGCCTGTTCCTCGATTTCCATGGCCTGCGGCAGGCCGTGCTTTTCGCTGTAAAAAGCCAGAAAATGTTTTACAAGAACGGGAATGTCCTCACGCCGCTCCCGGAGCGGAGGCAGATGGATGGGTACGACATTCAGGCGGTAAAATAAATCTTCGCGGAATAATCCCTTCTGGACCTGAGTTTTGAGGTCCTTGCTCGTGGCTGCAAGGATCCGAATATCCACCTTGATATCCTGCAGCCCTCCGACATGCCGTATCTCCCTTTCCTGCAGCACCCGCAGCAACTTGGCCTGCACTTGCATGGAAATTTCACCAATCTCGTCAAAAAAGAAAGTCCCTTCATGCGCAAGCTCCAGCAGCCCCATCTTGCTGGACATGGCGCCGGTGAAAGATCCCTTCTCGTATCCGAAAAGTTCACTTTCAAGAAGACTCTCGGGAAGCGCGGCGCAGTTGATACTCACAAAAGGTTTGCCCCTTCGTTTTGAATTGTAGTGAATGGAACGCGCCACCAGTTCCTTTCCGGTTCCACTCTCACCCGTAATCAAAACCGTGGCCTCGGTCTCCGCGACCCGCTGAATCAGGGTTTGAATCTCCGTCATTTTTGCGGAACCACCAATCAAATTTCTGAAATCATAACGTTTCTCAAAAGCTTCCATTCCTGCTCCGTCATGAACAATTCGCTTGCTGGACAGGGCCCGCTTCACCACGGAGGATAGCTCCTCGATTTGGAACGGCTTGACCAGATAGTCGCTGGCCCCGCCGCGTATGGCAGAAATGGCCGTGTCCAGAGAGGCGTGGGCGGTGATCACAATCACGTTGATTTCAGGATCATGGGCTTTCACCTGTTTCAGAAGCTCAATGCCATTTGTGTCCGGAAGCACAATGTCGGTGATGACAAGATCAGGCCGAATCACCGCCAACTTCTGCAGGGCTTCATGGCCTTGCATGACCGGATGAACCTCATAGCCTCTCTTTTCCAAAGCGCGCGTCAGGAATCTTAAAATGTTGGCTTCATCGTCAATTACGAGAAGACGCGTTTTTGAGTTCTTTATCATGAGTTTCCCTTTCGCTATCCGCGAAAATCATAACCGGGGCAGCGAGACAATGAAAAGACTTCCCTTTCCCGGCCGGCTCTTTACTTTAATTCTTCCGCCATGATTATGAATGATTTTATAAGCAATCGCGAGCCCGATGCCTGTTCCTCCCTTTTTATGAGAGCGGAAGGGAATAAAAAGGGCTTCCCGCTCCTGCCGGTTCATTCCCAAACCTGTGTCTTTAAAAATGACTTCGGAATGCAAGCCGGTTTCATGAATCCGCACCGCGAGCTCACCGCCCTCCGGCATGGCCTGCAAGGCGTTATAAAGGATATTGATAAAAACCTGTTTGATCCGGTTGCGGTCCGCATAAATCCAGCAGGGCGGCTTGCCGCGATATTCGAGATGAAGGTCGATTGTTTTTCCATTTTTGAAAAACGATTCAAGCAGGACAAAAACCTCGTCCAGGATTTCCTGGGCATTCAGGCGCTGGATATCCAGGGATTCGGGCCGCGCATAATCCAGAACCTTTTCAAATAAATCCTTGAGCCGCTGGCATTCCTGGACAATGGATTCCATCATTTTTTTGTCATCGGGTGATAATTTGCCTCTCAAATCCTCTTCAATCACCTCAATAGATCCGGAAATGGCCATGAGGGGATTCTTGATTTCATGCGCCATATGCATGGCCATTTCCCCGAGAAGCGCAAATTTTCCATTCACATTCAGATTCTGTTCCATTTTGTCAACTGCCCGCACCAGATAATCGGAAAGAAATCCAATAAGAATAAAAATGGTCACGCGGACGTAACTCATGTAGAGACAGTAAAGCAAATCCCTTTGAATTTGAAAGTCTTTGGCCACGGGCGGTAAAAATCCGGCAAGAAGCTGCCAATGGTCGCCCAAAATCACGCCCAGGAAGGCAAGACTGCTTGCCACGGCCACCCACACCGGCGCCCGCGCGAAAAGGACGAAACCGGCGCTGACAATAGGAAGCACGTAAAGAGTGGCCAAGACGCTGTCCACCCCGCCGGTGTAGTAGACAAAAATCGTGATCGCAAGAATATCCATGGCGATTTGAAAATGGGCAAGCAATTCCAGAGAGTGTTCCGTTGTCAGCCAGAAGATGTACGCGAAGCTTAAAAGTAAAAACGCCGAGATGACGCCGTAATAAATGAGAGGAGGCATTTCAAACACAAAAGCGCCGAGGGTCAGAAAAACGGTCACCACCAGCAGCCGGACCAAAATCAAGCGCCTTAATTTCTGGATAAAAATCGGCCGTATCACATGCCCTCCTACATTTTGATGGCTTGACTTAAATTTAAAATAGGTAAAAACATGGCAATCACGATGCCTCCTATCACGATTCCCAGAAACGCAATGATAAGCGGCTCAAGAAGCGAGCTTAATCCCTCAATGGCGGCATCCACCTGCGCGTCGTAAAAATCAGCAACTTTGACCAGCATCTGCTCCATCTCGCCCGTTTCCTCTCCCACCGCCACCATTCTCACCACCATGATAGGAAATATATTTTTCTTCTCGAGCGGGCCCGCAATGCCTTCGCCCTCGCGGATGGAACTTTTTACATCGATGAGCGCCAGCTCAATCACCCGGTTGCCAGCGGTAGTTCCCACGATTTCAAGAGCGGTGAGAATTGGAACTCCGCTCTTCACCAGCGTGGCTAGAGTTCTTGAAAACTTGCTAATCGCCGATTTGAGAAACAGGGTGCCAAAAATGGGCATCCGCAGTTTGAACCGGTCCCACCAAAGCGTGCCGAGGGGTGTTTTAATAAAAGCACGAAGCACAAAAATGACGGCGCCGAGAGTGCCCGCAATCACCAAAAAATGGCTGCGCAGGGCATGGCTAAAATCAATCAGCATTTGTGTCGGCGCCGGCAGCTTGGCATTCAGGGACTGGAATATTTCCGCAAACTTGGGAATAATAAACACCAGCATCAGGGTGGTGATGGTGATTGCGATTCCAAACACCACAATGGGATAAATCATGGCCGATTTGATTTTTTTCTGCAAGTTACTGATTTTTTCCAGATAGGTCGCCAGGCGGTCCAGAATCTCATCCAGGGTGCCCGAAGACTCTCCGGCGCGTACCATGCTGATAAAAAGCGGAGAAAAAACTTTTTTATGCGTCTCCAAACCCTCGGAAAAATTTTTTCCGCCCTCCACGTCCGCCTTGATCATCTGGATAATCCTGCGGAAAACAGCCTTTTCGGTCTGCTCGGAAAGAATCTCAAGACTTTGTACCAGCGGAATGCCGGCATCCACCATCGTGGCCATTTGCCGCGAGAAGACAAGGACGTCATCCAGCTTGACTTTCCCCTGCTTGCCGGTGTCCTGCTTGTGCCGGCGCCTGTCGGCCTTGGCCTCCTGGACCTTGAGAATCAAATAACCCTGGCTCTTGAGCTCCTGAACCATGGCATTCATATCCGGCGCTTCCTTTTGTCCCGTGACGTTGTTGCCGCCGGAATCCTTGACCTGATAGTCAAAAACAGGCATGTTTGTCTTTACGCCTCCGATGTGATCCTGAGCACTTCTTCAAGCGTGGTCAGGCCATTTTTAAAATTTAAGAACGCATTCTCAAAAAGTGTCGTCATGCCCGCTTTTCTGGCCACTTCCTGAATCTCATCACTGGAAACCCGTTTGAGCACCATCTCCCGGATTTCTTCATTGACCCACAGCGCCTCCATGGTTCCCAGCCGTCCGTAATAGCCGGTTAAATTGCAGGTTTTGCAGCCCTTGCCATGATAAGGCGTGATACCTTTCAGCATGTCCATCGGAATCTTCAAACGGTCCAGGATGGCCGGGGGAATTTCATGGGGTTCCTTGCATTTTTCGCAAATTTTGCGGCAAAGGCGTTGGGCCGTGACTAAAATCACGGAAGATGCGATGAGAAATGGTTCAATGTGCATGTCGATCATGCGCGAGAAAGCGCCGGCCGCGCTATTGGTGTGGAGAGTGCTCAACACCAGATGCCCGGTAAGGGCAGCCTTGACCGCAATGTCCGCGGTTTCCGTATCGCGGATTTCACCCACCAGAATCACATCCGGGCTTTGCCGCAAAATCGAACGAAGCCCGCTGGCAAAGGTCAAACCCACTTCGGCCTGGGCCTGGGTTTGCGAAATGCCGTCGAGTTGATATTCCACCGGATCTTCAATGGTCATGATGTTCCGATCCGGCGTATTCAGGGCATTCAGCACGGAATAAAGACTGGTGGACTTCCCGCTTCCCGTGGGCCCGGTCACCAGAATCATGCCGTAGGGTTTGGTGATGGCTTCCCTGAATTTTTGCAACGAGTCGGTGTTAAACCCCAATTTTTCAATGCTAACACGCACATTGGATCGGTCCAGCACTCGCAAAACCGCCTTTTCTCCGAATTGCAGGGGAAGAATTGAAACACGAAAATCGATTTCGCGGCCATCGGTTTTTACCCGGAATCGGCCGTCCTGCGGAACACGCCTTTCCGTGATATCCAGGTCTGCCATGATTTTCAGCCGGCTCAGGAGAGGCCCGTGCATGGCCATGGGCGGATGGAATCCATCATGAAGTGCCCCATCAATGCGGTACCGGATCCGGAAATCATTCTCGTAGATTTCAATATGAATATCCGAGGCACGGCGCTTGAGCCCTTCCTTCAGAATCAGGTCCATCATTCTAAGCACCGGCGCCTGGTCAGCGTCAACCTCCCCGGATTTTTCCACCTCACCCTCTACGTATTTAATGATTTCCAGCCCATCTTCCTCCATGCCCTCCAGCAAGTCATCGAGCTGCACCGATCCGCCGCTGTGATAGGTTTCCAGGGCGTTATGGATTTCCTTAGAGGTGGTCACGATGGGAAGAATCGTACATCCCGTGGTTTGCTTCACGTCATCCAGTGCAAAAATATTGAGGGGATCGCTCATAGCGATTGTTAGTATTTTTCCCATTTTGGATACCGGAATCACTTCGTAATGCTCGGCAATTTTCCTAGGGATCAATTTGATGACTGCCGGGTCAATCTTCATGGAAGAAATGGCAAGAACCGGTATCCCGAGTTCCTGACTCATGAGCAGGGCCAGCTCCTGCTCGCTTAAAAGCCCCTCGGCCACAAAAATTTCAGAAAGCTTGCCGCCTTTGGTTTTGTGAATCTCAACCGCTTTTTTCAAATTTTCTTCCGAAATTTTCTTATTTTTCTGCAGTGCATGAATAAGCGTTTCTTTGGTAAGCATCAGGCCATCTCCGCGTCACCCGCCGTAATCCGCATCACTTCTTCCATCGTGGTTTCGCCCTCCAGCACTTTCTGAATGCCGCTTTCACGCAGCGTGGTCATGCCTTCCTTCCTTGCGAGCAGTTTGATTTCATCCCCATTGGCCCGCTTTAAAATGGCCTCCCGGATTGGCTGGCTCAGGATAAGGACTTCCGTGATAACCCGGCGGCCGGAAAATCCGGAATGGCGGCAGGACGGACACCCCTGAGCCCGGAAAAGCTTTACTTTCTTATCCGTGGACTGCTTCATGAGTTTGAGAACCTCCGTGTCCGTTTCCCATGGTTCCTTGCAGCTGGCACAGAGCCGGCGAATCAGGCGCTGGGCCGTGACCATATGGACCGAAGATGCAATCAGAAAAGGCTCAATGCCCATGTTCACCATACGCACGATGGAACTCGCCGCATCATTGGTATGCAAGGTGCTTAACACCAGGTGGCCGGTGAGCGCAGCCTTGATGGCAATGTCCATGGTTTCAAGATCTCTGATCTCACCAATCATGACTACATTCGGGTCCTGTCTCAAAATGGAACGAAGCGCGGCTGAAAAGGTGAGCCCGATGGATTCCCGGACATTGACCTGATTAATCCCGTGAACCTGATATTCCACCGGCTCTTCGACCGTAGTAATGTTTTTGTCCGGCGTGTGCAAATGGTTCAAAATTGAATAAAGTGTGGTGGTTTTCCCGCTTCCGGTAGGGCCGGTGATCAGAATCATGCCATACGGCTTAAGGGCGGCCTCGCGGATTCTTTTGATTTCGAGTCCCGTAAATCCCAGCGCATCCAGACTCTGGCTCTGTGATTTTTTGTCCAACAGCCGGATGCACACTTTTTCTCCGAAACTGGTTGGGAGAATCGACACCCGGAAATCTACTTCCCGGTTCTGCACCTTGGCCTTGAACCGCCCGTCCTGAGGAATGCGGTGCTCGGCAATATCAAGATGGCTCATGACTTTAATTCTGGACACAATGGCAGGCGCGATGGAGGCCGGCAAAAGCTTGACCTCCTCAAGGAGCCCGTCCACCCGGCAGCGGATCCGGGTATTTTTTTCCCACGGTTCGATAAAAAGATCGCTGGCCTTTCGTTTAACCGATTCCAGAATGACGAGGTTGGCGACCCGGATCACCGGCGCTTCCGTGACCGCCTGCCCCAAATCCACCGCCTGCGCCTTCTGGCACGGTTGACCCACCGACGGCGAACTCTCAAGTTCTTTCATCATGTCGGCGATGGAAACCTCGGAGCGTTTGGATTCTTCCGCTTCCGAAATGGAATAAAATTTTTTAATGGCTTCATCCAGCACGCTCGGCGCCGTGAGCGCCGGCTTGATTTTTAATCCCGTAAGCGCCGCAATATCATCCCAGGCTATGACCCCAAACGGATTGGAGGTAGCCACAGTCAGCATACGCCCTATCCTGGAAATCGGAAGCACGGAGTATTTTTTCACGTACGCAAGGGGGATAAGATTCAAAATTTCCTCAGCGATTTTAAAATTCAACGGATTCATAACCGGAAGGTTGAGCTCCTGGCTCAGAAAAATCGTGAGGTCCCGCTCGGGAATCAGATTTCTTCGAATGAGGATGTCGATTAACTGCCCCTGGCGTGACTTGGCTTCTTTGAGTACGCTGTCGTGCTGTTCCTTGGTCAAACGCTTGGTTTCAACCAGTTTCTGCAACCATTTGGCCTCCAGCATATCCGTCATGCGGTTTCTTCCCTCTTCATTTTCTGCTCTGACGTGGACTTGAACGCCATTTTCACTTTCCGCCTTTCGGATTTAGTTTTTTTGAAGTCAGAAAGTTTGTAATTTCTTTTGACTGCGTCCTCGATTTCGGAAACCGTGCCCACAAAGGCCTGCACCCGGCAGGCGGTTGCAGACTCAATTTGCCGGATAACCTCCTGATTGGAAGGGTCAGCCATGACCAGAGTCAAAATATTGTGGACTTTATCAATGGGGATAAAGGTGTACTCCACGGCAAGCTCCGCAGGAACACAGCGGATGGCTTCAGGATTGATGGTGAAACTCTGTACCGCAAGATAGGGAAAATTAAATTGCGTGGCCAGAGCGATGACAACATCTTCCTCTTTGACCATCTTTAACCGGATCAAAATTTCGCCCAAAAGCCCGGATTCGCTTTTCTGCGCCTCCAGAGCTTTTTCCAGGTTCTCCGGGGTCAAAACCCCCTGTTCCATGAGAATTTGCCCGAGCTTTTTCGGACCGGTTTCTCCTGTCAAGTTTTTCTCCTATGCGTTGGCAGGCAAAAAATATTGACGTTCGCCTGCTTCTTAACTTCAATAGCCTGAATGGATAAGTGTGTAAAAAAAATTTGCTCTTTTGAACAAGTATATACTCTATTTAGCAAAATTACAAAAATGACTAAACCGGTGACAAATAGCATAACTAATTTGGTTACAGTGAGATAGGGATTTTTACTTGGTAAGTGAAAACAGAAAATTCAGGGGGCAGGAATTGCAATTCGGCTCTCGCTTAAAGCACAGCGTATTACCGGTATGGACAATTTGGGCATGATAGTCATTAAAAAGGGACGCATCCGGGGGCAGGTGTTTCATAAGAAGTGCCTGTACCTCGTCATAAGAGGCGGTGTGAGGGAAAAAATGGTGACGGGAAAAAATCCGTTTGGTATACGCATCCACCACAAAAAACGGTTTATTGCCCGCATAGAGCAGAATCGAATCCGCGGTTTCCGGGCCTATTCCCTTCACTTCAAGGAGTTCTTGACGCAAGAGAGGCCCGGGCCGGGTGAACATTTTGGAAAGCGACCCGCCGTATTTTCCGTAAAGGAAATTCAAAAAATGCTTGATGCGGTTAGCCTTGATATTGAAGTATCCGGCTGAGCGAATCAGGCGGGCGAGTTTTTTTTCCGGCATGTGGTAAAGGGCATCCGCGTTCAGGACCCGGTGCAACTTTAGTTTAGCTATCGCCTTTTCCACATTTTTCCAGGAAGTGTTTTGAGTCAAGATGGCACCCAGAATAATTTCAAACCGGCTGTCGCCCGGCCACCACCGGCGGTGCCCGTGTTTCCGGTAAAGCACCTGATAAATTCGTTTTAAGAGACGGGGCGTTATTTTCACAGCGGAAGAACGGCTAGGTGGCAAATCTAAAATCATGGAGAGGCGTGTAACGAGGGCCTTCCCTGCCCAGGTTGCTTCGGAAAAGCACCAGGCGGTTGACCTTAAACTTTTTTAAGCTGGCATAATTCAAAATCTGATCCGCAAGGCAAATATTCCGTTTTACCGCACTATGCACGCGGCCCAGTGTAAGATGTGGATGAAAAGGCTTTGTTTCCGGAGAAATTCCAATTTTTTCGAGACAGACATCAATTTCCTGCTTCAATTCAAGGAGATCTCTCACATCGCCTGCAAGCCCTGCCCAAAGAACTCTCGGTCGCACAAAACTGGGAAAAGCCCCAACGCCTTGGAGAACCACTTCAAAAATACGGCGGGTTTCGGTCATGGGTTCCAATGCACGAATGATGCCATCGACCGCTTTCTGATCGATCTCGCCGAAAAAATTCAGCGTCAGATGAGCTGCATTTGACCGGGCCCATTTGGCAGTGACGCGAGATCCCTTGACGTCCGCATACTCCTTTTTCAGAACCCGCATCAGGAAATCGAGTTCCTCTTCATAAAACGCGTTAAAGTCCACGGCAAGAAAAGACCGGATTTTATCCATCGAGAAGGGCCTCCCGCAACAGGGCAAGCGCGGCCTGTGATGCGAGCCAGCGAATACGGTCCCGGGTGCCGCAAAATAAATATTTCCGGACCGCAGTCCTTGAGCCGCTGGAAAGCCCCACAAATACGGTTCCGACCGCCGGTTGGTCAAGCGGCAGATGGCCTGGCCCGGCAATGCCGGTTACGGACAATCCCCACACGGTTCCAAACCGGCTCCTTACGGACTTTGCCATTTTAACAGCCACTTGCGAGGAAACGGCCGAATAACGGCTTAAAAGAGATTTCTCAATGGCCAGCATTGTCATCTTGGCTTCATCCGAATAAACCACCACGCCACCTTTAAGATAGCGGGAAGCGCCTGCGATGTCCGTGAGACGCTTGGCGATCAAACCGCCGGTGATGCTTTCCGCAAGCGAGAGAGTTTGGCGTTTTTTCGTGAGCAATTTTCCAATCACTTCCTCGAGCGCTTCCGCACAAAGCGAGATGAGGTTCTTTCCGAGTTTCTTTTGGAAATATTGGCTCCAGAATTCAATACCGGAGCGGATCTTTTTCTTATTCCCACCCCGGAAAGTCATGCGCAAGGTGACTTCGCCCGCAGCCGGATAAATGCCGCATGAGACCCCATCCTCTTGGGGAGGAAATTTGGTTCCCAGCTTTTTTAGCACCTCAACCTCGCTTAAATGAATGATTTTTGCGGATATTGACTTGACGAAGACTCCTGCCGGAAATTTCTTAACAAGAAACGGCGCGACCTGAGATCGGAACATCCCTTCCATTTCCGGCGGAACTCCGGGTAGCGCGATAATCCACTTCCCGTCCGTTTCAAATCCGAAGCCGGCCGCCACTCCGACAGGGTTGTCAAGAATCCGGCATCCTTGGGGAAAAAACGCCTGCTGCCGCGCAGAACTGTGAATTTTTCGCTTACGCTTGCGAAAATAGGCCTTGATGCGCCCGAATTGGCGGGAATCGAAAATAGACGGTTGTCCGCTGAATTTTGTGAGAACGTCTTTGGTGATATCATCAAAGGTCGGCCCCAGACCGCCCGTAGTGATGACCAGATCCGCCTGCGCGGTCGACTGTTTGAGGACTCTTATGACTTGCGCCGTTTCATCCTGGACCGCAATGTGCTGAATGACTTCAAACCCCAAATGGGAAAGTTCCCGGGACAAGAATGCGGAATTGGTGTCAACCGTCACTCCTGCGGTTACTTCCGAACCGATAGGAATGAGGATGGCGCGGGGCATTAGGGCCTTATATGCGCGATCCAGAGGACCGCCCTTAAAAGAATATTTGCGTACACGCCAGCCAGAAGGTCATCCAGGACAATGCCCCATCCGCCGGGCATGGCCTCCAATTTCCGGATAAAAAAAGGTTTCACGATATCAAACAGCCGGAACAGCACAAAACCACCGAGAAGCATTATCCAGCTCTTGGGCAGCAGCCAGTAGGTGATAAGAATCCCCACAAATTCATCCACCACCACTTCTTCGGGATCCTTGCTGCTGCCCGCACTTTGATATTTCCCCGAGGCCCAAATAGCGAGGACAATAAGAAGGAGAAGTCCCAGGGTGTAGGTTTTTCCGCCCACCGAAAGAGCTAAAAAAAACAAGACACCAGCCAGACTGCCCCAAGTGCCTGGTATTTTGGGCAAAAACCCCACGTAGCCGCAAGTAACCAGAGCCTCGATGCCTTTTTCAATGCGCCCCTTTTCCTTAAAAAAAAGATAGCCCGAATAGAGCGTCATGCACAACGCGGCGGCGATACCGATGAGATTCAGGCCGTATAAAATACCCAACCAGGGCATGGGAAGCTTTAAGGCTTGCCCCATGAGGTAAAAGTAAGAAAACCCTATGGAAACATACTGCGTGGTTGTTTTTATTTTTCCGGACAACTCGGCAGCCAGCACTTCCCGCCGTGCCACACACCGGATGCGAATCAGCGTGACAAAAATCTCACGGATAAAAATAGGGATGACGAGCCAAACCGGATACAGCCCCAGGCGGGCATAGATTCCTATGGCGCCCAGATTCAATATCTTGTCCGCGATGGGATCCAGAATCTTTCCCGTGTCCGTGACGCGGTTCGTCTTCCGCGCCAGCACGCCGTCCCATAAATCGGAAAGCGCGGCCACAAGAAATACCCAAAAGGCGAGAAAACGCATGGAAAAGTGAGGCGAGGCAATAAGCGGGGGGAAAAAAAAGGCCAGTAAAATCCGGAAAACCGTCAGAAAATTGGGATGAATCACGGCATTACAGCGACACCTAAAGGTGCTATAGAAAGCATCGAGCGAGGGCCCTGGACAAATTCTCCGGTTAAATCATATTTCAGGGCGCTTTTGATTTTGACTTGGTAGAATTGGCCTATCTCAATTTCCTGAAACCCCGCCTGGATAAAAATCTTGCCGTCGATTTCAGGCGCATCCCGGTAAGTCCGTCCCACATACTGTCCGGACGACTCCCGTTCTTCCACCAAAACCTCCAGAGTCTCGCCCATAAGCTCCTGATTATGCTCCAGAGACACTTTTTGTTGAAGCGTCATGAGATGGGCTCGACGTTCCCGCTTGATTTTTTCAGGCACTTGTTCCGCAAGTTTAGAGCCCCCATCGTCCCCTTTGGAATAGGTAAAAACGCCCAAGCGTTCAAATTTTGCCTCCCGGATAAAATCACAAAGCTCCTTAAAATCCTCTTCCGTTTCGCCCGGAAACCCAACAATAAAGGTTGTCCGGATGGCAAGGCCGCGAACTTTTTCCCGCATGCGTTGGATGAGCGCCACGGTCTTCTCTTTAAGGATTCCGCGTTTCATGCTTTTGAGCATGCGGTCGCTGATGTGCTGAAGCGGAATATCAATGTATTTGCAAACCTTGTCAAACCCGGCCATGGCTTCCAGAATCTCATCCGTCAGGTGAAAAGGATGATTATAGAGCAAGCGTATCCAGCCCAAACCTTCGATTGCGTTTAATTTTTTAAGGAGTTCCGGTAAAAGGTATTGGCCGTCAATATCGCGGCCATAATATGAAGTGTCCTGGCTGATCAAATTGGCTTCCCGCATGCCTTCGGAAACAAAATGCCGGATCTCGGTTTCAATGGAGTCCATGGGTCTGGAGCGGTAATCTCCGCGGAGCTGGGGAATAATGCAAAAGGTGCAGCGGTGGTCGCAGCCCTCGCCCACTTTGATGTACCGGTAATGGCCGGGCGTGAGCAAAAACCGCGGCGCGGAGTGGTCGTAAATAAATCGGGTGTCTTCAAGCCGGGTGACTTTCTCCCCTCTCAGCACCGAATCGACAATTTCACCGATTTTTCCGTATTCGCCGGTTCCTACCATGGCGTCGATTTCAGAAATTTCCTCCTTGAGCGCCTGATAATATTTTTGGGGGAGGCAGCCGCAAACAATCAGGCCCCGTATTCTTCCCTGCTTTTTCAATTCCGCAAGCTCGAGAATCGAATCAATTGATTCCTTGCGTGAGTCCTCGATAAAGGCGCAGGTATTGATGAGCGCGACATCGCAGTCATCCATATCCTTGGCCACGCGGTACTTGCTGGATTTGAGAAGGCCCAGCATCACTTCGCTGTCCACAAGATTTTTGGGGCATCCCAGTGAAACCATGCCCACGGAAACCGTTTTATTTTTCATTTTTAATGGCTCCAGCACAACTAAAAAATTCCTGACAAAACTGCCTGGCGCATTCCTGCAACCTGCTTAAATATACGGGAGTCTCCTTCAAGATGGCTGCCGGATTAATATAGGAAGATACACCTGCCAGTTCCTTCCTGCCTGCCGCCACCCATTCGCGGATCATGGACTCGGTCATCTCCACGTGAAATTGAAGGCCATAGGCGAAATTATCATACCGGAAGGCCTGATTTTGATAAAGAGAAGAATAAGCCAGCCGTACAGCACCCCGGGGCAGATCAAAAGTGTCCCCATGCCAGTGAAACACCCGCAAACGGTTACGGTTCTCCGGATAGTCCCTAGATGCCGTACCGTTTTGAACCAGCCTGTGGCGGCTCGATTGGAACGGCACCGGCCAACCGCCAGAAAGTTTGCCGAATACGCGATCTTTGCGGGCGTCTGGCGTCAAACTCACGTCATACCATCCAATTTCTTTTTGGGTCCCTTTCATCACGTTAGCTCCCAACGCCTTGGCCAGCATCTGGGATCCCAAACAAACGCCGAGTACCGGCTTCCTCACGCGGACAAGTTCCTGGAGAAATCCAATTTCCCGGCGGATGAAAGGATGGTGTTCCTCTTCATAGACCCCCATAGGACCACCCAAACTGATAACCGCCGCATATTCCGAAATAGATATCTTCCGTTCCGGCTGAACAGGAATATCCCAGTAATCCAGCTGCACCGCATGATCGCGTAAAAAATGCTCAATCGTACCGGCATTTTCCCTGACGATATGGCGAATGGCTAAGACTTTCATGCCAGAAACCCGCTGGAAGATGTTAGGAAATATCGGAAAGACGTTCCACAAGAACTTCGCGGGGCCGCGTCCCCTGCGGAGGGCCCACAATGCCCTCGGATTCCATCATGTCCAGGATGCGTGCCGCGCGGCCGTATCCTAGCCGGAGGCGGCGCTGCAAAACTGAGGTTGAGGCCTGACGAGTCTCAACCACAACCTTGACTGCCTGTTCATAAAGCTCGTCTTTTTCTCCATACACGCCGCTCTGCTCGTCCCCGCTCTGGATTTTTTCAAGCTCCACCCGGTATTCGGCCGTCTTCTGGTCTTTAATAAATTTTACGAGATGGTTGATATCCTGATCCGTAACCAAAGCCGCCTGTCCGCGCGTGGGTTTGGCATCGCCGGGTTGCAGAAAAAGCATGTCGCCTTTGCCCAGCAGCTTGTCTGCACCGTTCACATCCAGCACAGTGCGGGAATCCACTTTTTGGGCCACTTTAAAAGAGATACGTGCCGGGAAATTGGCCTTGATCACGCCTGTGATTACATCCACCGAAGGCCGCTGTGTTGCCAGCACAAGATGAATCCCAACCGCGCGGGAAAGCTGGGCCAGCCGCGTGATCGCTGTCTCCACTTTGTCCTGCGCCACCAGCATAAGATCGGCTAGTTCGTCAATCATGACTACGATATAAGGAAGCTTTTCCGGAATTTCCGGATACTCGGATTTGTTTTCTCTCTGATTAAAGGCATGAATATTGCGCACAGCGCAGGTGGCCAGCATGCGGTAGCGGTTTTCCATTTCGCCGACCACCCAATTAAGCGTCGCCGCCGCCTTGCGCACGTCTGTCACGACCGGCGTCAGCATGTGCGGAAGGCCATTGTACACCGCAAGCTCCACCATTTTGGGATCAATCATGACAAATTTAACTTCATCCGGCCTGCGGCAAAAAAGCAGTCCGGCGATAATCGAGTTTACACAAACGGTTTTTCCGCTTCCCGTGGTTCCGGCAATAAGAATATGCGGCATTTCCGCAAGATCGGCAATCAGGGGTTTCCCGCTCGTGTCCTTGCCCAAGGTCAAGGGAAGTTTCAAAGAGCCGGCCTTTAAAGCCGGCGATTCCAGCAATTCGCGGAGGTAAACCGTATCCGTCACTGAATTCGGGACCTCGATTCCGATGGCCGCTTTGCCGGGAATGGGTGCAATGATGCGAATGCTTTCCGCTTTAAGCGCAAGCGCCAGATCATCCGATAGACTCACGACACTGCTCACTTTCACACCGGGCGCAGGCATCAGCTCGTAACGCGTGACGGTAGGGCCTTGTTCAATCTCCACCACGCGCGCGTCAATGTCAAAATCGCGCAGTGTGGCTTCAAGCAATTGTGATTTTTCTTTAAGGTCGGCATCCACATTCCGCCGCACGCCCTGCGGAACTTTCAAAAAATCAAGCGGCGGAAGCAGGTAATCCTTGGGCGTGGGCGTTTCTTTGGGGATGGAAATCTCCGCCGGAGCCGCAAAAACAGCGGCCGTCGGTTTTGGAGTCTCACGGACAGGTTTTTCCAGGACGACCGGCACTGGTTTTAATTTGATTTCAGGTGGTTTGGACGGAATCATTGTGGGCTCATATTTCTTGACTTTAACCGGAAGCTCTTTTGGAAAAAAGGAACTTTCGATTTCCCGCTCCAGTTTTTCTTTTTTGACGGCCGTGCGTTTTTCCGCAGACTCGGGAAAAGCCGGTTTTTTCATTTTTAAAAACGTAAAGACTCCCGCTATCCATCCGCCGATGATGGTAAAGGCATCCACCGCCTTTTCGACCAGCGCGCCCAAGCCATTGAAAAGGAACTCCACCAGGGGAAACAGGAAAAAATCCGTGGCCAAAAGAAGCGACAACAATAAAAAGGAGGTCATCAGGATAAAAGCTCCCAGTGGGCCAAAATATTTTTCCAGGTGGATGTCCAGCAAATACCCTACAAACCCGCCCTGAATGGCTTTGGCACCTTCCTCAGCGGCCAACGCAAAAAGACCCGAAGCGGCCACCAGCAAAAAGAGGAATCCTGCCCATTTGAGCAGTTTTTTCTCCGGCACTTTTTGCAGGAAATGGCAGATGGACCAGAAAATGCACATCACCGAAATAAAATAGGCGCTGTATCCAAAGGAAAGAAGAAAGTAATGGGAAAGGTAGGCGCCGATGAGTCCGGTTGGATTATGGAGCGGGCGGTTGGGGTGCGAACTAAAGTAGGGATGATCGTCCGGCCGGTGGAAGATCAAACTGGCCAGGGTGAAAATGCCGGTCAGAAGAAAACATAGACCGATGATTTCATTCAGTTTTTTTTGGGTTTCTTTTTTCCTCATCCAGTCGTCTCTGCCGGCTTGGCCTTTTTCATGCTCAGATTGATTTTCCCCTCGTCATCAATACTGACCACTTTGACCGGAACCACATCGCCTACCTTGAGGTGGTCTTCCACCTTTTTGACAAATCCGTCCGCGATTTCGGAAACGTGCACCAAACCGTCCGTGCCGGGAAGAATTTCGCAAAACGCTCCGAAATTCATGATTTTTCTTACTTTTCCCATATAAATCTTCCCCACCTCCGCATCCTCAGTGATGGAACGGATTTTGGCAATGGCTGAATCTGAAGCCGCCGAATCACTCGAGGCCACAAACACACGTCCATCATCCTCAATGTCAATTTTCACGCCGGTTTCTTCGATGATTTTTTTGATCACCTTACCGCCCGGACCGATAAGATCCCTGATCTTGTTCGGATTCACATTCAGGACCGTGATCCGGGGCGCGTATTTTGAAAGATCCGGCCGCGGCTTGTCAATGACCCGCGACATGATGTCCAGAATGCGCAGCCGGGCCTCATAGGCCTGGTCTAATGCCTTTTTAATTATTTCGGTCGTTATACCCTTAATCTTGATATCCAATTGCAGGGCGGTAATCCCCTTCCGGGTCCCGGCCACCTTGAAATCCATATCGCCAAGATGGTCCTCAATACCCGCAATATCCGTCAACACCTCATAACGGGCGCCGTCCGTGATCAAGCCTAGGGCAATGCCGGCCACCGGCGCTTTGAGCGGCACCCCGGCATCCATGAGCGACAGGGTTCCACCGCAAACCGTGGCCATAGAGCTTGAACCATTGGATTCCAGAATATCGGAAACAAGCCGCACCGTGTATGGAAACTCCTCTTCCGCTGGGAGAACGGGAAGAAGGGATCTTTCAGCCAATGCTCCATGCCCAATTTCCCTGCGGCCCGGCCCGCGATTGGGACCGGTTTCGCCCACGCTAAAAGGCGGAAAGTTATAATGCAGCATGAAACGCTTGTAGGACTCCCCTTCCAGGGCATCTATGACCTGCTCATCCGCACTCGTGCCCAGCGTGGTCACAGCCAGGCTTTGCGTTTGGCCGCGCGTAAAAAGTGCGGAGCCATGCGTACGCGGAAGCACTGAAATCTCACAATTGATATCGCGCAAATCCTTGAAGGCGCGCCCATCCGGCCGCTGTTTCTTTCCAAGGATAAGCTCGCGGACATGTCTCTTCTCAAATCCGTCAAAAGTTGATTTAATAATTTTTTCGTCATAGCCCTCGGCCTTGGGATCAAACGTGGCCAAAAGCTCCTTATAGAGTTGCCGGACGGCCTCTTCCCTGGCCTCCTTGCGCGGCTGTTGAAACACCGCGCCAAAACGGTTTTTCAAAAAGGACTCCACTTTTTCCGTGGCAGGCGTGGCTACGGGTTTTCCCGGCACAGGCCATTTGGTCGGCGCGCACTGGCGGACGAGATCCTCCTGAACTTTGATCAGCGCCTGAATTTCCTTGTGTCCAAACTCAATAGCCTTGAGCATGGTCTCCTCAGAAATTTCTTTGGCGCCGGATTCAATCATCACCACTTTTTCGTGTGTGGCAACGAGCACAAGATCCAACTCGCTTAGCTCGGTTTCAGCGTTAGTGGGATTGACGATAAAATTTCCGTCTAAAAGTCCCACGCGCACGGCAGCCACCGGCCCTTCAAAAGGAATGGGGGAAATAGAAAGCGCGGCAGACGCGCCGATCACGCTTAGCGTATCAGGGGTATTTTCTCCGTCCACGGAAAGAACGGTGATCATCACCTGGACTTCGTTGAAAAAATAATCGGGGAAAAGCGGGCGAATAGGCCGGTCAACCAGACGGGAAGTCAAAATCTCCCGTTCGGTGGGACGCCCTTCACGTTTAAAAAATCCTCCGGGAATTTTTCCGGCCGCGTAGGTTCTTTCCCGGTAATCCACCATCAAGGGGAAATAATCCATGCCTTGCTCCGGTTCCTTTTCAGCCACCACCGTAGCCAAAATTACCGTGCCCCCATACTGAACCGTGACCGCGCCGTGTGCCTGTTTGGCCACTTTTCCCGTTTCAATGATTAATTCGTTCTTTCCCGTAAATGTTTTTGCAGTTTTCATAGTGTTACCTTTGATGTTGTGTGCAGATGAAAGTTTAAAAGGATGAATTACTTCCGGAGATCAAGCTCTTCGAGAATCTTGATATACCGTTTGCGGTCCGTCTGGGCCAGATAATTGAGCAAACGTCGCCGCTGCCCTACCATCTTGATCAATCCGTAACGGGAATGGCGATCTTTGGAGTGTGTTTTGCAGTGCCCGGTCAATTCATTGATACGCCCGGTTAAAAGAGCGATCTGAACATCACAGGAACCTGTGTCATCCGCTTTTTTCTGAAATTTTTGGATAATTTCGCCTTTTTTTTCCTTAGCTAATGGCATTTGAACTCCTCGTCTTCGTTGTAACTTATTCTCTTGTCTTAGGTTGAATTTATTTGAGTGTACGAGTATACGACACCTTTTCACGAAAGTAAAGCTCAAAAAAACGTTGGGCGGTTTGGATATCCAGCAAAATCTGTTTTTGCAAGGCGGCGGGAGTGGGAAATTTTTTTTCATCCCGAAGGCGTTTTAAAAATTCCACCTCCACGGTTTGTCCGTAAAGACTGCCCTTAAATCTCAAAATATGGACTTCCGGGACCCGAAAGACTGCTCCCTGCTGAAATGTCGGACGGATTCCAAGATTGAGAACTGCAGGCCAGGCCTTGGTATGGCGCATGACAACCAACCGACTCAGTCCGCGGCCTAATGCGATTGTCCGGAACTCCACAGGCCGCACCCGGGCGGCATACACGCCGTCCGGGGGAAGCACTTCGTTGTGAGGGTCCAAATTTGCGGTGGGAAAACCGAGTTGATGCCCCCTGCCGCTTCCCCGTACGACTGTGGCACTCACTGAATAATTCCGGCCCAAAAGGCGTGAGGCCAGAGCCAAATCACCCTTTGCTATCAAATGCCGGATGCGCGTACTGGACACGGTACCCCCTGCTTTCCGAACCGGCGGCACCACGGCATATTTGAATCCATACTTCCGGGCCAACTTAGCCATAAGCGCGGCGTCCCCCTCCCTTTGATGTCCAAAGCGCGAGTCGTGGCCGAGAATCACACCCTTCACCCGGAGCTTCTCGAATAAAATCCGGCGGACAAATTCCTCGGGAGACAAATTGGAAAAAGCCGGACTGAAATGAAGCGCGATGCAAAGGTCGATGCCTTCCTTTTCCACCAGCGCAAGTTTATGCCAAAAAGAAGTGAGGAGATCGGTCTTTGATTTTGGGGTTAAAACATTCTGCGGATGTTCGCGAAATGTGAGAAGAACGGCCTTGCCCCGGAGTTTTCGCGCTTCGGCGCGGATTTTTTTGAAGATGGCGCAATGCCCAAGATGCACGCCGTCAAACACACCCAGGGCAAGCACCAGCTTGGGAAAACGCTTTGCGGGAAATCCCCTGAGATCAGTGGCGAGAATCATTCCCGATTAAGAATTTCTGCAGAAGGGGGACTTTCAACTTGCGGCAAATGACGGAGAAAAGGTTTCAAGTTCTCCTTGTCTTTCAGCGACTTGAGAAAATCAACCCGGATACTATCCTCGATCTTGAAACCGCCGCTGGCCGTGCGCCGGAGTTCCTTGAGAAACCCATGCGTGCCGAGGGCCTCGCCGATATCATTGGCCAAGGTCCGTACGTAAGTGCCTTTGGAAACGCGGCAGAAAAATTCGACACGCGGCAATTCGATCCGCCGGATCACGAGGTCGTAGACATGGATCGTTTTTCGGGGACGGTCGATTTCCTTACCTTGGCGAGCGAGCTTATAAAGCCGGACACCTCCGAGTTTCACGGCAGATGCCATGGGCGGAAGCTGTTCCTGTTCTCCTTTAAAACTTTCCACCATCGCCCGCACCGCTGCCTCATCCACATGCTGCCAGGATGATTTTTGAAGCACTTCACCGGCCGCGTCATGAGTCGAGGTCTTGGCTCCCAGCTCCATCACGCCCTGATACTCCTTGGTCTCATTCAAAAACCGGGCGGAAAGCTTGGTGTAAGCGCCCAGCAAGACCACCAGAACCCCTGTGGCCGTGCGATCAAGGATGCCGGCATGCCCCACCTTGGGAATGGAAAATTTCCTGCGGATGAAATGACACACATCATGCGAAGTCCATTCACCGGGCTTATCGACGATCAAAAGGCCGTTTATTGTGCCAATGGGATTTTTCCTGCCCTGCATGCTTTCACCGCACCGGTTTTGAGAAGGTTGGTTTTTTAAGGTAAGTGCGGATCACGGAAAGAATTTGCTGTGACGCCTTGGCAAGAGACCCTTCGATCGTGCAGCCCGCGGACTTGCGATGGCCGCCGCCGCCCAACGCTTCTGCAATGCGGTTCACATCATTGATCCCCTTGGCGCGAAAGGACACCTGATATTTATTCTTGCCCGTTTCGATCATGATGAAGGCTACTTCCGCGGCATCCACGGACCGCAGATAATCCACGAATCCTTCCGTATCCTCAAAAACCGTATTGGATTTTTTCATCATCCCGGCCGTAATCACCGTCCATGCCACACGCCCGCCCAAGGCCATTTTTATTTTTTTTAAAATATCAGCCAAAAGGGACACGCGGTAACAGGAAGACCTCTCATAAAGTTTCTCATTAACACGTTCGGAATTAAGCCCGGCCTGAATCAGATCGGCCGCAATCCGGTGCGTTTTGGCGGAGGTGTTGCTATACCGGAACGAACCCGTGTCTGTGGAAATAGAAACATAAATCGGCAGAGCTGCTTCTTTGGTGATGGGAACGCGAAATTTTTTGAAAAGGTCATAAATGATTTCCCCGCAGGCCGCCGCGCGATCATTGACCAGATTATAATCCCCGAATTTAATATTGCTCACATGATGATCGATATTGATGATTTTGGTTTCTGGCCCTATCCATTCCTTGATTTTTCCCATGCGGTGCAGATTGGGACAGTCCACCACGATGCAGGCATCAAACCGGGGCGGATTCGAGAGCCCCTCAAGGTATTCCAGAGTCCGCCAGCCGTTTTTCGGCATGACATCCAAGCGTTTTGGAAATGGATCCGGGCTTACGATCCACGGCTTCTTGCCGAGTTTTTCCAGCAAACACTTAAGCGCCAGCAAACTGCCGATGGAGTCTCCCTCGGGCCGGACGTGGGCGGCCAGAAGAAAGGTCTTGTGGGCCTTGATCGCTCTCGCAACCTCGCTAAGGGTCGAAAGTTTATGGGCCGCGTGCCCTCCGCGATCCCGCAATTTATTCGGTCGGCTTTTTGTCTTCATCGCAATGGATTTGTCTGATAATCGATTCAATCTTCATGCTGTGGTCCACGGAATGATCCGCCTCAAAGGTGAGTATGGGCGTGAGCCGGAGTTTTACCACGGTTGCCAGCTCATGCTGCAAAAATCCTCGCGCCCTTTCCAGAGCCAGGGCCGATTCGAATTTGCCGCCATCCGCGGCTTGAGCAGATCGGCCCGGGCCAGCCGCCCGGGCGGTGTTCTCAGCCTTGGGCTCGGATTTCATCACACTGTACCAAACCCTGGCGTGCCTGAGATCCGCGCTCACCACAACGCGCGTGATGGTCACAAATCCGAGGCCAGGATCTTTCAGCTTCATAAGAAGCAGCCGTCCTAGCTCCGCCCGGATGAGCTCAGCCACGCGTTCCGTTCTTTTTCCGCCCAGCATACATCCCCCTAAAGCATCTCCAATTGCGAATCAAGGACTTCCGCCCTGTTCTCCTTACGGATCAAATCCAAAACCTTATCCAGCACTTGGTTGAGATATTTTTTCTCGTTTCCGATAGCCGCCACGCCGAGAATCGCGCTCTGCCACAAATCCTGATCCGCCAGCTCCGACACGGAAACGTTAAAATGCGATCGGATCCGCTCGATGAGCCCTTTCAAAACCAAACGTTTTTCCTTCAACGATTGCGCGGCCTGGATATGAAGGTGAACTTGAAGCACTCCGATGAACACGGATCAAAGTTTTGCAGCAATTTTTTCAATTTTGTAGGCCTCCACAATATCCCTCGGCTGGATATCATTATGACCTTCAAGCGCGACACCGCATTCAAACCCTTCCTGCACTTCCTTGACGTCGTCTTTGAAACGCCGGAGCGATGCCAGGCGGCCGTCAAAGACCACGATTTTATTCCGGATCAACCGGACGCGGTACGTGCGGGAAACCCTTCCCTGCGTCACCATTGCGCCGCCGATGTTGCCGGCCTTGGAGGATTTGAAAACCTGGCGGATCTCGGCACGGCCCTGGACCACTTCTTTTTGGGTCGGCTCAAGCATCCCTTCCATGGCTTTCTTGACTTCTTCCACCACCTCATAGATGATGTTGTAATAGCGCAGATCAACCCCCTCTTTTTCCGCCATGATTTCCGCCTTGCCGTCGGCCAGAACATGAAACCCGATCACCACCGCATCGGACGCCGCGGCCAGCACCACATCCGACTCATTGATGCCGCCCACGCCCGCATGAATGATCCGAAGCTGGATTTTTTCACTGCTAAGTTTCTGAAGAAGGTCGCTCAAGGCCTCAATGGACCCTTGCACATCCGCCTTTAAAATTAATTTGAGTTCCTTGAGGGCACCTTCCTTGAGCTGACTGAAAAGGCCTTCCAGCGTGATACGTTTTTTCATGCCGCCCTGCATGGCTTTTTCCCGGAGTACAAGCTGTCGTTTTTCCACGATTTTGCGCACTTTCTTTTCATCCTCCACCACGCTAAAAATTTCCCCCGCATCGGGCGCGCCGGAAATCCCTAAAATCTCGACCGCATACGATGGCCCGGCCTCTTTCACGCTCTTGCCGCGGTCATTGTGCATGGCACGCACCTTGCCGTAAAACGGTCCGCACACCATCACATCGCCGACCCGGAGCGTGCCGTTCTGTACAAGAACTGTGGCGACATTGCCGTGGCTTTTGGTTAACTTGCTTTCCAGCACGGTTCCTTCTGCGTTGCGGTTGGGATTGGCCTTGAGCTCGAGAATTTCCGACTCAAGGAGGAGCATTTCCAAAAGTTCGGGAATGCCTTTCTGGGTTTTAGCCGACACTTCCACACAAATAGTTTTGCCGCCCCATTCCTCGGGAGTGAGATCCAATTTTTGCAGTTCTTTTTTGACGCGCATAGCATTAGCATTTGGAAGATCGACCTTATTGATCGCCACGACCAGAGGAACTCCTGCGGCGCGGGCATGGTCAATGGCCTCAATCGTCTGCGGCATGACGCCGTCATCTGCGGCCACCACAATCACCACCACGTCTGTGACATTGGCGCCGCGCGCGCGCATGGCTGTGAAGGCTTCGTGGCCCGGCGTGTCGAGAAAACACACGTGCCCTTTTCCCGGAATGTCCACGCTGTAAGCGCCGATATGCTGGGTGATACGCCCTGCTTCCTTGTCCGCCACATGAGTTTTGCGGATAGCATCCAGGAGCGAGGTTTTGCCGTGATCCACATGCCCCATCATGGTCACCACCGGAGACCGGAGCACCAAATTTTTGGGGTCTTCGTCCGTCACCATGCGGGTCAGGGTTTCATCTTCTTCAATTTTTTCAACCGCGATCCCTAGCTTGGCCGCAACCCGGAAAATAATGGCATCGCTCAAAAGCTGATTCACATTGGCAAAAATTCCCATCTCAATAAGATTTTTGATCATTTCCGAGGGCCTGAGGTTGAACGCGGCCGCAAGAGAACCGACCGTGATCGGCATGGACACGCGAATAGCCGTCTGCTTTGTTGCAACCGGCTGAGGCGGCGCCTCGACCGCCTCCTGCCGTTTTTCTGGAACAGTTTCGGCGGTATGCGTGGGAGCCGGGGCAGGAGGCATCGGTGCCGCTTTCGGCGCCGGAGAAAGCGCGGCCGGGGTTGGTTTTGGTGCCGGCACAGCCGGTTTCGCAGTTCCCGGCTTTTTGCTTTTGGTCAGCTTCGCTTCCACCAATTCCGCGGTTTCATCCTCAACCACACTCATGTGGCTTTTGGCCTCCACCTTGAGTTTTTTCAACTCTTCGATAAGGTCTTTGCTCGACAGCCCCATTTTTTTTGCCAACTCATGAACGCGCATGGTGTTAAAGGTCCTTATTTTTATTTCCTGATGAACCGCCCTCAATAATCGCTTTTTGGGCGGAGGCCACAATTTTTTCCGCGGTTTGGGGGCCGATGCCGGGGATTTTACACAATTCTTCGGGCGTGGCTTTCAGAACGTCTTTGATATTATGGAGACCCGCTTCTTTGAGCGCCTCTTCAATTTTCTCACTCACTCCGTCAAGAGAACTCAGGGGAATCCGCTGGGTGAGGCTGCGGATATCCAGTTTCCAGCCGGTCAGCTTGCTGGCCAGGCGCAAATTTTGTTCGCGTTTTCCAATGGCCAGGGCTAGCTGATCATCACTCGCAATGATTTCGGCGCGCTGCTCTCCGGGGATAAGATTGATTTGCGACAGCTCGGCCGGGCTCAGGGCGCTCCGGATAAATGCTTCCGGATCCGGGCTCCAGCGCACGATATCGATCTTTTCGCCGCCCAATTCATTGACGATGTTCTTGACGCGCTGGCCGCGAACGCCCACGCAGGAACCCACGCAATCGACCTTGTCGTCGTGGGATGTGACTGCGATTTTGGAACGCGAGCCCGCTTCCCTGGCTACGGACTTAATCTCCACAATGCCGTCATGAATTTCGGGAACCTCGAGCTCAAAAAGTTTCTTGACCAGGTTAGGATGAACGCGGGAAAGAATAATTTCCGGGCCGCGGGCGGTTTTCTTCACCTCCAGGACATAGGCACGGATGGTATCTCCCTGGCGGTAGGTGTCTTTGGAAAACTGCTCCCGGGCTGGCAGGATGGCTTCTGTTTTGCCGAGATCGACGATGATGGCTTTTTTGTCCACCGTATGAACCACGCCGGTGATGATGTCGCTTTCCTTTTTATAGAAGTCATTGAAAATGGATTCCCTCTCGGCTTCGCGGATTTTCTGGATAATCACCTGCTTCGCCGTCTGAGCCGCGATGCGGCCAAACTCGGCATGATGGATTTCCTTGCCCTTTTCGAGCACACGGATCTGGAAAGTGGCCGGATCCAATTCAATGTCAAAATCGTCGGGATTAGGAAAAGTCTTACGGCAGGCGGACAAAAGGGCGGTTTTCAGCGCGTCGAGGAGCACATGGCGGCTGATATTCTTTTCCTTTTCAATATATTCAATGCTTGCAGCCAGGTCATTATTCATAGGAGCCTAACTTCGTAGGAAAAAAAAAGTGGGCATCACGCCCACTTGGTCCCTGCTATCGTTTGTAATCGTAATATTATCAGGATGTTACAGGTCTGTCAATACATGTTCCAAAGCGACTATAACTTTTGGAGACGCTCCCGGACACTTTGCAGAGCGCTTTTGGCTTGCGGGGTGAGGCTCTCCGGAGAAATCTGGTCCAGGGCCGTGGTGATTTCCTTGGCCAGCATCTTCTTTTGCCGTAAAGACTTAAAAACGCTATTGAATTCCACAGCCACTTCGGTGAAATAATCTTTCGGGCGCAGGCTGATATCGTTCGGTATATTTCCACTTGCAATTTTCGCCAGGAGTATCCTAAAGCGGTGAACCGGTCCCGCCAACCGGTGGAGAAACAACACCCCGATCACGGTGGAGACCAGGGTGGTGATTAAAAAAATAATGCTCACCCGCATGACCAACTGCTGGCTCATGTCGGAAAGAAGTTGGTACGGGCTTACGTTGCCAACGCGGTAGGAAGGACCGACCAAGTACTGCTTCATGGTGAAGTTAATGGTCGATACCACTATAAGAACCGTGGCCATCATTATGCCGATCATGAGCAGGGTGTATTCCCGCTGAAGCGGCTTGTGAATAAGAAAGCTGCGTATTTGCCGTCGATGAGGCGGATCCGGTTCTATCTTTGCCATATAAATTACTTTAACTTTTTATCGGCAAAGATGAGAAAAGGTTAATCGAAATTATGCGGGCACCTCCGGCCAACCGCCGCTTGACAAGCCGGCGCTTAAGCGGCGCGTTCCAAAACTTTTCTGGCCTCCAGTTCCGCCTTGAGAACTTTATCGATAAATTGCTGCAGGGTCGTCCTGTCAAAACGCACGACGCGGGATTCTGGAACCGTCATATCCATGTCCTCTTCCTGACGCAGGACCGCAGCGGCATCAGCCCCAAAGAGGGCCAACTTGCCGCCCACGGTCATGGCAAACCGTTTGGCGGATTCGCTTGAAGCCAGCATCGGATCAGAGGAATCGTATTTCAATTCAAAGACATTCTGTCCCAATTTTGTGAAGGTCTGTTCCGCGGCTGCCTGGCTGGAATACAGAACCGCAATATTGGCTGAATCCGGCGCATGTTTTTCCGAAAGATCGCGCGTCATATCCTCCGCGGATCTCTGGGTCAGAATAATCAAATCCTTATAGGACTCCGGCACATAGGGACGAATGGCCTTCACGGCATCTTCCGCAATGCCCGTTAATATAACCGTTTGGCCGCTAAATTGTTCGGCGGTCTTCTGTAAAGACTCCGCAACCTTTTTAGCATAACCTGCTTCCGCAAGCCGTTGGTGGTCAATTTCCATTATCGTGCTATCAATGATCAAAAAGGCCTGGGTTTTAGAAAACGCGGCTTTAAAGATAATACGGTCAAGTTCAGAGACACGCGTCGCGGTCTCACCCGCGGTCAAATGCATTTGATTATAACTCGCTTTAAGAACTTCCAGGGCGCGGCCGATATTTCGCTCCATCAAAGCCCTATCTTCTCCCAAAGAAGCTCCCCGCGCAATCTGTCGGAGTGATTGTTCGTATTCGCCACGTGTGAATTGCACCGTCCCCGGAGAAATCGCCACGAAATCGAGAATTCTCTGCGCCTCTTCGGGATGCTGGTTTAAATACGCGAGGCTATTCTCGGCGGTAACCGTATTTGCATCTCCAGTCGCATGACGGAAAATATCATCCACAAAAGCCTGAAAAGCGGCCGTCTCCGGTGCTCCTGCGTTGAACTCGGGCGCTACCTGTGACAAAACCTCATCCAGCAGTACCTGATGGCTCACCGGATCAAAAACCGCGACCGGACGATCCTCTCGAGGCTCAAGCCTGTATTGATTCGCATAATGGGTCAAGTATTTATGAAGATTCGCCTCTCGCGAAGCTATTTGCGCGGGATTGCGGGCGGTTTTTAACGTTGACGGGTAAGAAAAATATTTGTCGACCATCTCGTTGGAAGTCACAAAATTCTCTAATTCATCCGCAAGCTCGAGAGTATTACCTCCCTGCATCGCTTCCGCAATGGCATTGCGGGTGATGCGTTCTATCCGATCCAGATCTTTTCCATCCAGCGTGGGGGCAAGATTCATGCGGCGGTATTGTTCCAGCCAATCCAGAAAATTCTCCCACCGGCCTAAAGCCGTCTGAAGAGTAGAAAACTCCGGCGAGTCGCTCCAGAGAGTTTGGGACTCATGAAAAACTGCGCCAGCCTGAATCGCCAACTGAATAAGTTCCGTATCAAAACTGAACCGCTTCTCGACAGCATCCGGGAGGATTTTCTGGAGAATCGATCGGGGATAGGCGCGTAGCCCTATCTGAGAGTCCCGAATGCCGTATCTTGCCAGCAAAGGATGAAGGAGCGGCTCCACAACATATTTCCGCGTGATGACTTTCACATGGTCCGACTCCGCATCCGGCGAAGGATCGATGCCGGCAGGAAGAGCGATATCCTCAAAACCTTCCGCGCTAAACAGATTTCTTTTTGTGGATGAGTCATATCGCGAGCCCGAAGCCACAACACGACTCGCAATATTTCCGTCGGCGTCCCAAGTAAGAGCACCTTCAGCATTCAAGACCATGGGGCCTAAAAGCAATCCGAGTTGCCGCAAGTCAATCGTGATATCCGCATCCGTATAAACCGCAATATCCGCCGGTAGAGAACCGGCACGGCCTTGACCAATCACATCTTTCAAGCCCTCCACGACCTGGCTGCCTTTTCCAAGCGTGGGGTCCAATTGAGGAAGATCAATGACGCGCACCTGCTGTTTGTATTTTTGGAGATCCTCTTCCTGAAGAAGCTGAGCAACGCTTTCACCGCTTCGGTCCGGATCCGTTGCATTGCGGGACACATAAACGATTTCCCAGTCGATATTCGTATCCCGGAAAAGATCCTCGGCTTGCCGAATTTTTACACGCAAAGAATCTTCGCCGCTCGGATTGTCCGGTCCTTCCGGCCTTAAGCGCGCTGATTCGCGATAAATGCCGATCACGATCGAAACTTTAAGGCGCCGGTTTTGGCTCTTAAGAGCCGCGTCAATCTGTTTCAAGGATTGGGAGGACTCGAGGAAGAACTTCCGGATGCGTTCTGTCTCTTGCAGGGTTACGGGCCAGATGGTTTCCACCGGATACAGGAAAGGCAGACCCTCATTTAAAGCCTTAAAGCGTTCAAAATACGGATGCTCCGGTTTTTTCTTTTTTAATGCTTTGAGAGGATTGGCGATCTTCAGCACCCTGATATAGTGTTCGCCGGGTGTTTCCGGAGCAGGATTTTTGACCCCGGTTAATTTTAATGTGGGATCGCTCTTGTAACTCAATCCGGTGAGAATATCAAGAAGGGCAAGAAAAACATCCGGCCTGTTGTGGAAACTTGCGGCTCGTTTGCGCCATGCTTCCCACCGATTTTCACCGTTTTTGTACGCCAAAGCGTGGGCAAAAATATCGTCAATAAAGGTTTGGAGAGCGGCGGGAGCTAAGGAACCGGAACGAGATATCTTCTTAGGCGTCATAAGTGCCAGCGCTTGATCAAGAAACAAAGTCTGCGTTCCTTCGTCATACACCGCGACTGGTTGCCCGGGGCGATTGACAATCGTATAGGAAAGGTCTGGATGTATTTTCTTCCGGGCTTGTTCCAGAAAATAAGTCAGACGCGACATGGCTCTGCGGGAAATCTTTGCTCTCGCTGCATCATTAAAGGTAAGTTCAAAAGGATAGTCGGTCGACGCATATTTTTCCAAATCTTCCCCATAAACTTTATCCGCAACAAGAATATTGAACTGACGAAGGGCCTGCTTGAAAGCCGTCAGTTCGCTAGGACGGAGCCGGAAGTAGCGGTAAACCGAGGCGTGATCCTCGTTGGGTACGTGACGCTGGAAACCTGCGATGCGGCGAGCTATCTCGTCGATCAAAAGCTGAAAACGTCTTGAATGTTCGTCGCTTGGATTGAAAAGCGGAGCGGCCGCAGCCAGCCCCTCGTCGATAACCACCTTTCCTGCGGCGCTGGTATAAGCTGCAAGATCCTTGCCCGATCGATTTTCAAGGTCGTAACTAGCCATCCGCGGTAATTTTGATTGGTCGATATACCGCCGCAAATTATTCAGCGCGCCTGGCGTCACGGAAGCCCTTTGGGAAGGAGACATGGCCAACCGCATTTCAACTGAAAACACATCCGGGCCTTCTTTCCCAAGGGAAGCTGCTTCTAGTTCCATGAGTTTATTCTTATCCTGCACCCAGAACGCCACGTCTCCCTTGGTGCTCAACACGCTCTCAACCATCGGCCGCATGTATTCCCGCACTTCCCCATGCTGCTTCTCAAAGAAATCATTGATCGTCTGGATCACCGAGTCTCCACGGCTTGACTTCTGTTCCTCCTTGGGCCGCGTGTCGCGCTCCTTCCGCCGTGCCAGCCGGATCTG
>Ga0209515_10000703_pt1 | contig 58891 bp, 82 predicted proteins | sample Subgroupgradi54m_FD_187454 | JGI IMG/M metagenome (GOLD analysis project Ga0209515, IMG submission 187454) | Subsurface groundwater microbial communities from S. Glens Falls, New York, USA - GMW60B uncontaminated upgradient, 5.4 m (SPAdes)... ... | reverse complement strand
AAGAAAACCCCTTTATTTTAAGTTTAAAGAATTCTTTTCTGATATCTTCTTTCTTCATGAATCATCACCCTTGATTCATAAGAAAACAGTTGAATTTAAGTGGTGACAAATGTCATGATACTACACACTAAAAACACTTCACAGATTAGAAGAGATTTTGAGGTTTTCGCTCAAGGAATAGAAAGACTAAAGGAACTTAGAAATGAACTTGATTCATTGGATACTACTGGATTTTCTAAAGAAGAACAAAGTATTAGATCTAAATTAAAGAACGTCTCCGATATTCCAATAATTGAAAGAGAATTAAGAGTATTAAGTGAGAAAATAAAAAAAGGATATAGAAAGGAACCAAGGAGAAAAGGTAGTTATAGCTGGATTAAGAAAGATATTGGAGAGATAAAAAGTGTTATTCCTGAGATAAAGAATCAAATAACTAATTTATCAAGAAAGGTTAGTGAATTAGGAGAGACTGATGAAATAGCTAAAATTAAGAGAGAAATAAGCCAGCTTAATGAAAGAAGCAAGAATATTGAAAAGCTAAGCGATGTATCGCAGTTAATTAAAAAAGTAGAGCTATTATCCAATAAGATTGAAAATGAAGAGAAGTTACATCATAGCACTAAGGGCAAACATAGGGCAAAAAAACGAGCAAGCCATAGCTGGATTAAAAGGGATATTGGAGAGATAAAAAGTGTTATTCCTGAGATAAAGAATCAAATAACTAATTTATCAAGAAAGGTTGGTGAATTAGGGGAGACTGATGAACTAGTTAAGGTAAAGGAAGAGATAACCAAATTAAACGAAAAAAGCAAAAATATTGAAAAGCTAAGTGATATTCCTAAATTAATGAATAAGGTAGAATTATTGTCTAGTAAGCTTGATTTACTTAGTAAAGGAAGGGAAAAAGAAGAAGGTAAAGTTGATTCTGAAGTTGATGTCTTAGTTGGTAGAAATTTTAGTAACTTACTTAATGATGTAAAATTAGGTTTATCAAAAAGAGTTGAAAAGAAAGAGGCAGAAATAAGTGACTATTTAAAAGCTGATTTGGAAAAAAGAAAAGAAGAATATAAAAGAAAATATGATAGCTTAGAAAGAGAGTTTAGTGGAAAAAGGGAAAAACTTGAGAGTGAACTAAATAGAGGTTATCAGAAGAAGCTAAGAGAGGAACTACATAAAGAAGTTATTCAGAGATTTAATGAAGAACTTAGAAAAAAAATAGAAGCTAAGAGAATTGAGCTTGCAAAGAAATACAAGGTTGGGTTAAGGAAGCATACCCAAGAGAAGCTTAAGGAAGAAGAACAAGGATTAAAGAATAAATATAAGAAAGAACTTGGATTGTTTGAAGCTCAGAAACAGAAATTCTTTGAAGATTCACAAAAGAAGCTTAAGGAAGAAGAAGAGGAATTAAAAGAACAACAAGCAAACCAATTTCATGAATTCCATAGGGTGCTTGAGAAAGAATTTACTAATAAAGAAGAATTAATAAAGGTTGAGTTAAGGAAGCATGCTCAAGAGAAGCTTAAGCAAGAAGAACAAGGATTAAAGAATAAATATAAGAAAGAGGCAGAAAAACACCTCAAAGAAAATTTATTAGATCAATTACGTCATGAAAAATTAAAGTTAATGGAAGCGGGAGTAAAAAAATATGCTCAAGAGAAGCTTAAGCAAGAAGAACAAGGACTAAAGAATAAATATAAGAAAGAACTTGGATTGTTTGAAGCTCAGAAACAGAAATTCTTTGAAGATTCACAAAAGAAGCTTAAGGAAGAAGAAAAAAAGTTAAAGGAAGAACTATTAGATCAGTTACATAAAAAAATAGAAAAAGAATTTACTAGGAAAAAAGAAATAGTAAGGGTTGAGTTAAGGAAGCATGCTCAAGAGAAGCTTAAGCAAGAAGAACAGGGATTAAAGAATAAATATAAGAAAGAACTTGGATTGTTTGAAGCCAAGAAACAGAAATTCTTTGAAGATTCACAAAAGAAGCTTAAGGAAGAAGAAGCAAGCTTAAGAGAGAAATTAATAAAGCAACTACATGGTTTCCATAGGGATATTGAAAAAGAGCTTTTAGAAAAAGAAAAGGAGATGCTAGAACAACGCCTTGGAGAAAAAAAGGGAAAAAAAGGGAAAAAATTAAAACCCAAGATAAAGAGGAAAGTAAAAATAGAAGAAAGGCCAAAAATTGAAAATGAAAGAAGAGAACCTAAAGAACAAAGACCAATTATAGAAAAATTAAATAATATAAAAGAAAGGTTTAAAGGACTTTTTACTGGGGAAAATCAAGAAAAGATAAATAATGAAAAAAGTACTTTAATATTAAAAAATAAAATTATAAGAATTAAAGAAGAATTAAACAAATTAGACGATGCTTATAAACAAGGTGTTATAGAAGAAGATGGTTATAAAAAAACCAAAGAAAATCTCCTTAAGAAAATTGAAAACTTAAATCAAAAGAAAGCTTAAAGAGGTACTTAGATAAAGACATTTATTCTATAATTTAATTTCTAAAAAACCATGGGTATCACATAAAGAGTGTATTGAATTCTTCAGGAGTGACTATTTTAATCCCCCTAAACTCTCTTAATTTTAGAAGATGGTTATCTTGTGAAACTATATAATTTACATTCCCAGCTACAGCAGTTTCAATGAAAATATTGTCTTTTGGATCCTCTTTAACCATTAATAACTTTTCTTTTGGTTCTACAATTATGGAATTTCTTAGAATTAAATCAACCCACCCCTTCATAGTATCATCTGAAAGCTTGATTTTGAAATCCATTAGAACTTTTATTATTTCTGAAATTATTTCTAATGAAGTAACTAGTATAAATTTCCCTTTTCTCCAATTAATTATAATTTTATTAGAACCGCCTTTCCAAAAAATTCCAGAAACAAATATATTTGTATCCAGAACCACCTTCATCTTCTAGCTCTCTTAATAGCACCTTCAACGTCACCTTTAGATATACCATTCTCTTTGGCGAACTGTTGCGTTTTCTTAAGTAACTTATCAAAGTTTTTGAATGATGGCATGGTTATCTTTTTTAATATAATTGCATCATCCTCACCAATAACAACAAATTTTTCCCCTTCCTTCAATCCAAGCTGTTCCCTTATATCCAAAGGTATAACTACTTGCCCTCTTGAACTCATACTGGTTATTTCTATTTTCTCCATTTTGTTTACCTCCGTTAATAAGATTATCTTACTAATAAGATTATCTTATATATAAATATTACTATTTTTTGCTCTGGTGCAACCCTCTAGAATAAGCAAAAGATAATTTAGCTTTCTGTCTAAATTATAAGTTATTAATTTGCTTATCAGTTCAACTTTTTGGGTTGCATAGCTTCTATTTCTAAGAACCGATCCGTATCTTCTCTTAATAACTGAGAATATAGTTTCTACTTTGCTTCTCTGATGATAATTCTTACCACTAATCTTCTTTTTCTTAGTTAAATAACCATAGAAATTAGTGTGCCATCTTACGGGAATTATTGGCACAGCTTTAAGTTTGTTAATTACAAATCTCCTATTGCTATGGCTGTCGTATCCTTTGTCTGCTATAACTTGCTTAATGTCTAGTTCTTTAAGCAATTCTTTGAAATCAATAGTATCATTCCTTAATTTCCTTCTTATTTTGTAAGTCAAAATAAGTTGCTTATCCGTATCAATGGCAATACTCAATTTCATATATCTCTTTGTTTTCTGCTTTATACCACTGTATCTTAGATTTCTAAAGTAATAACTTTTAGCTTCTAATTCAAATCCTGTGCTATCAACAGCAACACTTATTGCTTGTCTAATATCAAGCAATAAACCAATAAAATTCTTTATTTTGGGAAAGAATCTTACTATAGTTGTATGCACTGGAATTCTGAGCAATCCAAACTCTAAACCTAAACTGGGGTTACTTCTAAGAAAGGAAATAATACCTCTTGTTGTAAGCTTAAGCTTCTGCATAAGGATTACTATTACAAACTTCTGCTGATTGCAATAAATGTGATTAGAAAACTTACAAAAGTATCTTGGGATCTTCTTAGAAAGCTCTAGTGCTTCATCGATAATATTTAAATAATTCTCGTATTCTTGCTTTTGAGGCATGGGCATCATCTCCTTTTGTTTCACAACAAAGGAGGCTTATGCCTCAACTATTACTTAAAACTTAGGAATGCACCAGAGCCCTATTTTTACTAATTGATAAGACATTAATGACTTAAAGGTAAGGAATAATTTTTATATATAACCTAACATTTTAAAAAATCATGAAGAAAAAAATCTTATTTAGTTTTATCATATTTATTTTATTTAGTTCTATAACTCATAATATGCAAATGAGATCAAATATAGAGAAATAGATTCACTTTTGGATTTTTGAAAAAACTTTAAAAACACAAAAGAACTAATACTATTAACAAAAGATACAGAAAAGAAAGAATGGAGTTCAAAATAAGTTGCTTTTACGAATTTTGAGGTTGGACAATCGAACTTTCTAAGAGTCGCCGTAAAGAGAAAGATTTAAATATTTGCACATCTTCCACAGTATGCACAGAAATTAAATCATTTAGGAGGATTTAAAATGCCTAACATAACATTATCCATATCAGAAGAATTGAAAAAACAGTTAGATGAATTGCCAGAGCTGAACATTTCAGAATCTATGCGTAAGTTTTTATCGGAAAAAGTTAAAAGAGCTTTATTGCTCAAAAAACTAGACAAATTATTAGAAAATTCAAAACTAACTGAAGAAGATTGTTTAAGAATTGGAGACAAGATTAAAAAAGGTATGTTGAAAAGGTACAAGAAAGAAGGTTGGTAAAAAATGAAATTAGTTGTTGATGCAAATATATTAGTTTCATTTTTTAGAGATAATCCTGTTAGATTTATTATAGTTAATTCAGATTTATTAGGCATTAAGCTATTTATTCCAGAGTATGCAATAGAAGAGTTACGAACTAACAAGTCCGACATATTAAAATATTCTAAACTAAATTCAGAAAAATTAGAGGAAGCTTTATTAGAGATGCAAAAATTCTTTGGCATTATTCCAAAAGCATCATTTAAGGAATTTGAGACAGAAGCAAAAAGACTCATACATGAAAAAGACTCACCATACTTTGCACTTGCATTAAATTTAAAATGTGGAATTTGGTCTAATGAACCTGCATTTAAAAAGCAGTCAAAGATTAAAGTATTTAATACTACAGAATTGAGAGCGTCTCTTGAATTAGCATAAACTTCAACCTTTGGATTTCCTGATACTATCTTTGAAAAGATAGATATATCATTTGAAGAAGTTACTGGTTTAATAGTTAAGTATAATTAACGACTTAAAGGTAAGGACTAATTTTTATATATAACCTAACATTTTAAAAATCATGAAGAAAAAAATCTTATTTAGTTTTATCATATTTATTTTATTTAGTTCTATAGTCTATGCAGCAGGTGGCGGAGGGGGCGGTTCTACAACGAGGGTTCCAGATTGTACGGAAAATAGTTATGCTTGCTCAGAATGGTCTCCGTGTGATGAATCTAGGAAGCAGAATAGAAAGTGTACTTTGGTTGAAACATGCAATATCAAAGATAAAAAACCAGTTGAGGTTGCTGATTGTGAATATGTCTCTTCTTTAGAATCTAAATTAAAATGTGGTAATCTAGAGACAGTAAGGCAGAGGGTAAACTGCAGGCTTGATCTTGGTAATTATGAACAGGAACAAGAACTTGAATTAAAATATCTTCCTGAAGAATGTAATGCAATAAAAGATAACAAATTAAAAAGAGACCAGTGTATTGTAAGATATAAATCATTCCAAAAATGTTGGCGTTTTAAAGACGGCCCAGAAAGATTTAATTGTGTCAAAGAAGGCTTGAGATTAGGTCAAAATTTAAGTGAAGAGATAAAAAAATGTAATGACAAATTAGGAACAGATAGGGCTTCATGCATAAAAGAAGTAAGAGAATTGGTTTTTAGTGAGATTAAATTTAGATTTTATAATCTAGAAGAGAGGGCAGAAAATTTACTTAAAAGAGGCGTTGATAAAGAGCTTGTTGTAGATTTTGTTACTGGTATAGAGATTAAAAAACAAGAATTTAATACTGTAGAGAACAATGCTGAAAGAAAACAAATAATTAAGGACGTACAGAAAAAATGGAAAGAATTTTTAGAAAAAGCAAAGCAACAAATAAAGTAAGTAAGCTCGTAATAGCATTAGTCATTATAGCACTTATTTTTATTTATGGCTGCTCTAAAACCCAAGAAAAAACTTCTGCGGTAAATGATAAAAAATGTTCCGATGGTACAAAGTTAACTTCATGTTCTGTTAACAAACCAAAATACTGCTTTAATAATCTGGAACTTCGTGATAAATGCGATCTTTGTGGCTGTCCTAATGATTTATTATGTAGCTTGGATGGTTCTTGTAAAGAAGCCATAATAGAAAAGGACAATTTAGATGAATCCATAGAACAATTAGATTTATTTGATAATATCTAATAAAAATTATTTACCTTCTTCTTAGCATTAATTATATTTCTACTAGTCCCTTGTTCATTAATAGCAAATTTATCTGCTTCTACTCGTCGTACTTATGCCGGAATACAATCTTCTCTGGATATAGCTCCTGCAGTTGTTTATTGTACGAATAAATAATGCGCAATTTACCGATCCACAAACGACAGCTTCCCTTTAAATCGTAATGCAGGTGTTTGTAGTGTTCAGGATTATGGCTTACTTCTTCGATTTTCTTCTTAACCCTCTCTTGATTAACCCTATCTAGTTTTCTAAAATCTTTCGAGAATTCCTTTGTTGGTAGGATTTTATAAGGCATTCCAATCGTCGAATTCCCTCTTTTTAATTTGTTGTTTTGCCTTCTTGTAAGAATCCATAAACTCTTTATCACCCATTAATTCAATAGAATCAACAATAGTATCAAACTCTACCTTCACTTTTACGAGATCCTCAACAGCTTGTTTGTCAATGGTAATCGTTCCCATATTAAACTTAATAAACGGTACTATTTATATAATTTGCGCCCAAAAACTCTTTATGTAGTATTAACAATCAGAAATTATTATTATGTCAGTATCTGCTTGTATAAGTAGTAAAATTAAACCATATCTAAAAATAAGCCCATTTTCTTTTTAGCATTAATTATATTTCTACTAGTCCCTTGTTCATTAATAGCAAAGTTATCTGCTTCTAGCTCTTCCTTATCTAAATCCATATTATGCCGTATAAATCTAGGTAATGGTGATAAAATCTTTAGTGCTAGATTAGAGAACTTATATAATGAAGATCTATTTTTAATGTGATAGAGTTCATGTAGCAATACTGCCTCCAGCTCTTTTCTATTAAGTAATTCAATCATACCTACTGAAATAAATATAGAAGATCCTAATGTAGAATAAGAAAAGGCATCTGGTTTAGCATCGTCTATAAGGTAAAGTTTGGGGGCTTTAATACCAATATTTCTTGAATTTTCTTCTACAAATTTAATTAGGTTTTTATCTTCGAATTTTATTTTTTTTCTTGCACCAAATAATTTTGGCATTAAAAAATAGCCAGTAATCAAGGTTAATATTATTATTCCTATCCCTATATAAATTGCTGTTTCTGTCACCTTGGCTGCACAATTAGAGATTAAACCATCTAATAAACTCATATCACAACCAAGAGAGAATGCAAACATAAATATGGGCAGAATTAATAACGATATATGTAAGTAAATTAATAATATCCTTAACTTAGTTTTTTGTGTTTTTCTAAGTAAAATCAATGTTATTATTGCAAGTAATATTGCAAATATAGAAATATATAACTTAAATGGACTATGTTTTATGTAATCTATTATTTCTATCACTTTTTATCATCCTTCGAAAATCTTTCATTAAAGTAATTAACTGCAGTTGGACCAAATTTTTCAATTAAAGTATTTACTGCATTCTCTACTATTGATTTTTCAAATTGTCTTTGATTCTTTTTAGGGAAATAAACATACCTTATACCGCCGGGTGCAGTTTCAATTTTTCTATCAACTATATTCCTTTGATGTAATCTATCTAATAAAACAGCAACGCTGCTTAGAGCTACCTTCTTTTTTTGCTTTCTTAAAATATTATACAGTTCTTTTACCTTCATAGATTTATCTGGCCATAGGAGTTTTAATAAGTCTTCTTCTAAAGGACTTAAGATTGAATTAAAGTTCTTAACACTAAGCTTTTTCATAGATTTTTACTATATTTGATTTATTTAAATATTTTACTAATTTTGTAAAAATAGATAAAGTTAAATATAAGTCATTAATATATTGATAAAATGCAAGGTAAATTTATTTATTTTGTAATTTTAATCTTAATTATATCAATTATAAGTAATGTATTTCTTTTTATTTCTAATAATAAACTTAAAGCACTAAAAAATGATGCTGAACTTTATATAAAGGACCTTGAAAGGGTTTCTGGAATAGGTGAATTGGGTTCTACTCATATTCATGCACATCTAAAAATCTATGTAAATAATAAAGCATTAGATTTAAGCACAAGTAACTATCAATTAAAAAGTGAATTTGTACACCTAGAAGATGGTATAGGAGAATTAATACACATCCATGCAACCGGAATAACATTAGAACAATTCTTTTATACATTGGGAATTAATCAAAGTGAAAGCTGTATTACTGTTGATAAAGAATACTGCAATGATGGAAAGAATAAATTATTGTATTTTATAAATAATCAACAAACAACAAAAATTAATTATATAATTAAAGACCATGATAAAATACTCGTAACTTATGGTGATTATACTAATGAAGAACTTAAAAAACAGCTTGAATCGGTAACTAACCTTCAGTTAAAACATTTAGGAAGTAAAGACCAACAACAAATTTAAAAACTAAGTTATAATTGATTAGTTGGGTGATTTAAATGAAAATAATAGATGATCTAGAATTCTATAGGGGAAATGAGGCACTAATAAGGACGGGAATGAAAAGATTTGAAACATCCATTGTTAATATTGCAGAAAAGGCATTAGGGGAAGCAGGTTTTGATATAGGTAACTACCCAATTGAAGGTTATTATTATGAAACCAAAGAATTAGAGAGGTACTTTCGATGTATAAGAACACTGCAAGAAAAGTTTACAGAAAAAAAGACTGCCAATATAAAAAAACTTCACGGTATTTATACACACCCAATCTTTGGTCTAGAGAAAGGTAGAAGAACTGCAATAGATATGGAGCATGGTGACCAAAATCTAGCACCAGTAACCGTATCTCCCGTAAGGGATCCAATATATTATGCAAGCAAAAAAGCCTTTAAATCTTATGGAACGTGGACTATTGATAATATAATGAAAAATATTGAAAGAGATAAGATTGGAACATGCCTAGTTGGATTAGCAATACTAGTTGATGATGATAACAAAAAGAAAAATTATAATCCAATAGCAACCTGTCTGTCATGTGAAACAACAGTTCTTTCCAGAGAAAAACTCAGAGTGAAAACCTCAGTTAAGGCTCCTGAAGGAATCGACTGGAAGATTTCCAAGAATATAGAAGAATACGGTAAAAAAGTCATAGATGGTTATAATGAACTTTTTGAAAAAAATAACTTTAAAGAAAAATTAGGATATATAACGCCAGATAACATTCTTGGGATCTTAGAAAGGGCAGATAGCATTATACGATGTGTAAACCTAAATTGTGTTGATGACAATGGAAGAAAATTATTTTATCATTGGGCTATAAAACCAAAAGATAAAGTAAAAAAAGATGCTACTACAATTGATGCTTATAAAGTCGTTGACTTCATGGACAGCAAGATAGTAACAACTAAGGACTGGCGTGAGATAAATAAATAAAATATTTTTTCGATCTATTTCGCACCAACCCTATGGATACCAATAACTTTATATAGTAATTATGTTACAAATAATGTAAAACAACTTGTTGAGGTTAAACAAAAGTTTTATATACAATTATTAAAATGGATTTAATATGAAAGAAGAGATACATAAAGAAAAAATTGCAAACGTGGAAGTAAATGAGCTGCCTAGCCAACCAGACCAAGAAGATGGTTTCTTAGGAAAATGGAGTTATTTCTTTATTGTTGCTTTAGGTCTACTAATAATATTTAACCAATATTTAATTATTAATGCAGGTGCTATGACAACACAAACAGCAACTACTGGTTTTATTGTTAAATCAACCGGGAATTTAGTTCAGGATGCTATGAATGCTATAATACCAAGAGGAGTTCCATTCTATGGAAGTGCTTTAGGGGTAAGCTTTGAAGATCCTGTAAATAGCCTAAGAAAATTAGCTTCGCTACATAAACAGGTACCAACAAATTCATTAACACAAGATGAACTTAAGAGATATATTAATGTGGGAACCAAAATATCATGTGAATTTTGTTGTTCAGCACCTTCGGTTGTAGATAGTAATGGCAGAGACTTATGTGGTTGCGCGCATGCCCAATCATTTATGGGATTATCAAAATACCTTATTAAGAATAGCCCACAATTAACAGATGAACAGATATTAACAGAACTTACAAGATGGAAAGCATTATATTACCCAAGGAATATGGTTGAAAAGGGTGTTGCAGCACTACAAAATGGGTTACCATTAACCCCTGCTGTATTAAATGATAGGAATCTATTAAGCAAGGTTAAAAATAAAGATTTATCTTCAATAGGTCAATTGCCACAAATGGTTGGTGGATGTTAATAATGGGGGTTAAAAAATGGATAAAAAAACTAGAAATTTAATTATTGCTGGTGTATTAGCAGTATTAGTTTTAATAGGATTAGTACAGACATATCAGCTATACGCCCTAAAATCAAGTGGTGGAAGTTTAACAACAAATACAGTGTCCTCAAGCTCAAGTGTAGCTTCTGGAAATCAACAAAGTACACCAAGTGATACACCAAATAATCTACAAAATCTTCCATCAATGGTTGGTGGATGTTAAGGGAGGAAAAAATGGATAAAAAAACAATACTTATTTTTGCTTTATTAGGTTTAGTAGCATTAGTTTCAGCTTGTAGTACAGGAAGCGCAACAAACAATCAACCAGCTTACTCTGGTGGTGGTGGCTGCGGCAGAATTGTCGGTTTAATCCCAGCAGCACCTATTGATTTACCAGGAATTGGTGGTGGCTTATTAATTGTAATTTTATCTGGAATAGCAACTTACTTACTATCAAGAAAACTAATTGTAATTAAAAAGGTACTTACACCAAAAGTTACCTTCTATTAATTTTATTTTTTATTTAAAATGGAAGAAAAAGAAGAATTATATAAGAAAAATAAAAAAACACTTATTGTTGGATATATTGTAATAGCTGTTATAGTTCTAGGATTAAGTTATTCTGCTTATGCATTAATCCAAAGTTCAAGTAAATATAGTAGATTTGCGCAGTGTTTAAAGGATAAGGGAGCAATAATTTATGGTAATGATTTCTGTAAATATACTGGAGAGCAATTAGCTATGTTTGGTTCTGCTTCAAAGAAACTTAATTATGTAAAATGCGCAGAAAATAAGGAAGTTTGTGATGAAAAAAGCGTTAGGATAACACCAACATGGGAAATAAATGGGAATTTTTATAAAGAAGTGCAGCCGCTTCAAAGATTAAGCGAATTAACAGGATGTAAATTATAGGTGATTTAATGGAACATCAAAAAAAGAGAACTATAAAGGATAAACTTGACGATAACGTACAAGAAATTATTGTTGTACTTTCTATACTTTTAGCATTAATTTTTATTGTTAATACTATAATGTTATTTTGGAATCCAAGCACTAAAATAGAAAAGCCTAAGCCTGTAAATATTGAGCTTACTGTAATTTCTAGTGACTGTAAAGATTGTTTTGATATAACTAATATTGTTAATAGTATTAAATCTGGAAATGTAAATATAAAGAAAGAACAAAGTTTAGCAAGTGATAAAGCTAATGATCTAATAAATAAATATAAAATAAATAAATTACCAACTGTTATTGTAAAGGGTGAAATAGAAAAGCTTAATCTGGAGGGCTTTGAGAAAAAAGAAGATGCTTTAGTATTTACTTCATTAAAGCCGCCATATTTCAGTATAAAGGAAAATAAAGTTCTAGGATTAGTGTCTCTTACACAGATTAATGCTAAATCCTGTACACAATGTGAATCCCTAGATCCTTTAGTAAAACAATTTACAATCAGCAAGATTAAGATTGTTGATAAAAAGGTACTGGATGTAAGTGATTCTAGTGCTAAAGACTTAATTAAGAAATATGGTATTACAAAGGTACCAACAATAGTAATATCAAAGGACTTAAGCGCATATGAAGAGGTTGTAGGGCAATGGAGTTCTATTGGTAGTGTTGAAAATGATGGAACCTATATATTAAGGGAAGCTGCACCACCTTACTTGGATTTAACAACGAACAAGGTAAAAGGTTTAGTTTCAGTAGTATATGTAAACGATTCAAGCTGTAAAGAATGCTATAATGTAATAGACCATAAAACAATACTCGCAAGAATGGGTATTAAGGTAGTTAATGAAAAGGTAGTTGACATTAACACACCAGAAGGAATGAAAGTAGTTGATTCTTATACCATTACTAAAGCACCTACTATTATATTATCTAAAGAAACAGAAGATTATTCTTTTATGAAACAACTATGGGCTCAAGTAGGTAGTATTGAAAAGAATGGTGATTATGTATTTAGAAGTGTAGAAGTAATGGGCAAGTATAAAGATTTAACAACAAATAAAGAAATAGAACCGCCTAAACAAACAGCACCAGCACAATGAGTGACACGATAGTTTGTCAGGAATTTAAAAAAGACTTATCTAAGTTTTATGTTATAGATGTAAGGGAAGCAGATGAATATAAAAAAGAGCATATAAAGGGCGCTGTTAATCTTTCCCTTGGTAAATTGATAAGGGATGAAAAATTAGGCATAATCCCAAGGGATAGGAAAATTGTTGTTCACTGCCAGTCAGGATTAAGAGGATCTATTGCACAGAAATTTCTAGCAGACAAGGGATATGATGTTAAGAATTTAGAGGGTGGTTATGTTACATATAAAGCTAGTGAAAAATAATTGGAGGTAAAATGACAAGAATAATAGAACTATGTAAGGAATGTGATAAATGCCCTGTAGTAGAGATTTCAGATACGCAAGTTAAAATTGGAGAGAAAGGAAATCTTTGTGTATTAACAAAAGAACAGTTTGAGATCTTAAAAGAGAAAATAAAGTCTGGGGAACTTTAGTTTATATATTTACATTATAGAAACATTTAAATAGTTCATTAATCTAAATATATTTATGGCAACGATAACAATAAGTGTAGATGATGATATAGAGAAAGAGTTTAGAGAAACCGCTAGAAAAAAACTAGGTACTGGTAAAGGTATGCTGGGTAAAGCAATAGGAGCTGCAATCAAAAAATGGGTTGAAGAAGAAAAACAAAAAGAAGTAGCTAGAAAAGGAAGAGAACTAACTGTTAAAGGCTTGTATAAATTAAAAGCATGGAAATTTAGAAGGGAAGAACTTTATGAAAGGGGATGATGGGCTATTTCTTGTTGACACGAACATTCTAATATATGCATTTAGTGAAGATAATAGCATAAAGAATAAACTAGCCAAAGATCTTATCAACAAATGTTGGCAAGGCGAAAATAATCTCGCTATCTCAGCACAAAATCTAGCAGAATTTGTTTTTGTATCAATTAAAAAAATTGGATTGGACCATGAAGAAATCAAAACTATTATCGGATACATAACTGAATTTAGTGGATTTAAAAAAATAAATTATTCTACCACAACCATATTTCTGGCATTAGATATTTCATATGAATTCAAAATGTCATTCTGGGATTCGCTGCTTGCAGCAACAATGAAAGAAAACAATATTTTTAATATTTATACAGAAAACATTAAAGATTTTAAAGTGCCATGGATAAATGCAATTAATCCGGTGGAGAATAAAAATTAATTAATAAATATGAAAAAATCAGTAGTGGTAAGTATTAGCGGTATGCATTGCGCTAGTTGTGCCAATACCATTGAAAAGGCCCTTAATAAGCTTGAATCGGTTAATGCAAGTATTTCTTTTGGGGCAGAAAAGGCACATATCAAATATGATCCAGACAGAGTAGACCTATCAAAAGTCAAAAAAATTGTTCAAGATCTAGGTTATAAAATTATAGGGGAAGAAGATAATGGAACACAATTAAATCTTAAAGTAATAGGCATGAATTCTCCACATTGTGCAAATATAGTTGAAGGTGCTTTAAAGGAAAAAGATGGTATAAAGGGGGTTGAAATAGATTTTTCCAACGAAAGAGCAACAATATTCTATGATTCATTAAAGATTCATATTAAAGATATTGAAAAGATAATAAAAGAAGCTGGTTATACACCTATAGAAGAAACATTAATTGACAGAGAGAAAGAAGTAAGAGAAAAAGATATTAGAATATTAAAATATAAATTAATTGTTGGAATTCTATTAAGTATACCTATATTCTTAGGAAGTTTCCCAGAATTCTTTCCCTGGATACCAAAGATATTGAATAATAATCTCGTTCTACTTATCCTAACTACCCCAGTTCAATTTTGGGTTGGATGGCAATTCTATAAAGGAGCCTGGTTTGCACTTAAAAATTATACAAGCGATATGAATACACTAATAGCAATAGGAACCAGTGCTGCTTATTTCTATAGTTTAACTGTTACAATATTTCCAAATTATTTTACCAATTCAGGAATCTATTTTGACACAGCAGCAGTTATAATTACACTAATAATCCTCGGTAGATATTTGGAAGCAATTGCTCGAGGCAGAACATCAGAGGCTATTAAAAAATTAATTGGGTTACAGCCCAAAACTGCAACCATTTTAAGAAACGGTAAGGAAATAAAAATACCTGTTGATGAAGTAATTCCTGGTGATATTGTTATAATAAAACCTGGTGAAAAAATACCTGTTGATGGCGTTGTTATTGACGGTCATTCTAGTATTGATGAATCAATGATTACTGGTGAAAGTATCCCAGTAGAAAAGAAAAAAGGCTCTATTGTTATAGGTGCAACAATAAACAAGAATGGAAGCCTAAGATTTAGGGCCACTAAAGTGGGAAAGAATACAATGTTAGCCCAGATAATAAAGATGGTTGAAGAAGCGCAAGCAAGCAAAGCACCTATTCAAAGACTGGCTGATTTAGTTGCTTCTTACTTTGTTCCTAGTGTTATAATAATAGCAATACTTGCTTTCTTGTTTTGGAACTTTTATATTGGTTCTTTTACTTTAGCTTTAACTGCATTTATTTCAGTATTAATTATATCCTGTCCTTGCGCCTTAGGGTTAGCTACACCTACTGCAATTATGGTAGGAACTGGAAAAGGAGCGGAATCTGGAATTTTAATAAAAAATGGAGAGGCATTAGAAACTGCGCATAAAATAACCACAGTCATATTTGATAAAACAGGTACACTAACTAAAGGAAAACCTGAAGTAACTGATATTGTTGCATTAGATATGAAAGAAAAAGACATAGTATACTATGCCGCTATTTTAGAAAAATATTCTGAACATCCTTTAGGGGATGCAATTGTAAAATATGCAGAACATTTAAGGATCCCAATACCAAAAGCACATGACTTTAACTCGATAACCGGAAAGGGTGTTGTTGGAAGGTTTAGAGGAAAAGAGATCTTGCTTGGAAACAGAAAATTAATTCTAGAGCATAAAATAAAAATAGATAATATAGAAAATAAGCTAGTTGCTTTAGAGGAAGAGGGTAAAACAGTTGTTGTTCTTGTTGTTAATAGAAAAATTGTAGGTTTAATTGCTGTTGCAGATGTATTAAATGATTATTCTTACGATGCTGTAGATGAACTACATAAATTAAGAAAAGAAATTGTGATGATTACTGGAGACAACCAAAGAACGGCAAAAGCTATTGCAAAACGATTAGGTATTGATAATGTACTTGCTGAGGTTTTACCACAAGATAAAGCAAAAGAAATTGAAAAGTTGCAAAAGGAAGGAAAGATTGTTGCTATGGTTGGTGATGGGATTAATGATGCTCCAGCACTAGCACAAGCAAATATTGGAATTGCAATTGGGTCTGGAACAGATGTTGCATTAGAAACTGGCGGAATAGTTTTAATTAAGAATGATTTGAGGGACGTTATTAAGGCTATTAAATTAAGTTCTTATACCATTAAAAAAATAAAGCAGAATTTGTTCTGGGCTTTCATCTATAATGTTATTGGTATTCCGGTAGCAGCAGGGGCGCTTTATGTTTTTACAGGCTCTTTATTAAACCCTATGATAGCAGCAGGGGCGATGGCATTTAGCTCTGTTTCTGTTGTAAGTAATTCACTATTAATGAGAAAATATAAACTATGAGGTAAGCAATACTCGTATAAAAATTTGAGGGTTATAAAATTAAAATGTTTTACAACAATATAGATCCAGTTTTATTACGTTTGGGAAGTTTAGAAATTCGCTATTATGGACTATTTTATCTTTTTGGTTTTATTATTGCTTACTTTTTAATTAAAAAACTAGCAAAAGAAAGAGATCTTAAACTAAATGAAGACGATATAAGTGATCTATTATTAGGTATAATTATTGGCGTTGTTCTTGGTGCAAGGTTATTTTATATCCTCTTTTACAATCTTAATTATTACTTACAGCAACCATTTGAAATGTTTGCTATCTGGCATGGGGGTTTATCTTTTCATGGAGGTTTAGTTGGCGCTGCGATAGCTTGTTATTATTTCTCAAAAAAGAAGAACATTGAATTTTATGATCTTGCTGATATCATAGTTATTCCAGCTTCAATTGGTTTAGCCTTAGGAAGGATTGGGAATTTTACAAATGGAGAGCTTTATGGAAGGATTACAAACTTGCCATGGGGTGTTAAATTTAAAGATGCTTCGGGATTTAGACATCCTTCTCAGATTTATGAATCCATTAAGAATCTAATAATATTTGCAACCCTATGGAATTTAAGACATAAAAAACTTCCAAGGGGATTTTTATTCTGGACCTTTGTAACAATGTATGGTGCCTTAAGATTTTTAATAGAGTTTGTAAGAGAACCAGACCCACAATTAGGATTTATCTTCGGGCCACTTACAATGGGTCAATTACTAACACTTCCAATGTTTGTTATTGGTTTAGTAATGCTATTTAAAAATAGAGTTTAATTTAATAGTTTGTTACAAATATTATTGAATATAAAAAGATTTATATATTAATTTACAATTTTTGTAAAATATGAAGAATTTAAATCTATTATTAATTTTTGTCATTTTATTTCTAGCGCTTAATTTCGTAGGTGCAGTTCAAATTCCAGAAAATATTTTAAAAGCACAACAAGAAACATTAAGTGTAGCAACAAAGGTTTCATTATTAGTTGCTTTAATCGGAGGGATTCTTGCATTTTTTACCCCTTGTACTATAGGTATATTGCCTGCTTATTTTGCGTATGCATTTGAGACAAGAAAAGAACTGCTAAAAGCAACATTCTTTTTTTTCCTTGGTATGGCAACGGTTACAGTACCCATAGGTTTTATTATGGCCTCAATTGGTTCTTATGTAAGAAGACCTACTTTAGCTTTAAGTGCTGGCATAATATTGGTTTTATTTGGCATGATGATGACTTTAGGTAAAGGCTTTAAACCAATAAATGCACAATACTCAGCGAAAAAAAACAATTTTGGTGTTTACGTCTTTGGCGTATTATTTGCTATCGGTTTTACACCCTGTAGTGGTCCAATTTTAGCATCAATTATAGTTTTATCTTCTGTAGTTTCAAAATTCTATGCTGCATTAATGTTTATAGTTTACTCACTAGGAACAGTAATTCCCTTATTTTTACTTTCATTATTCTTTGAGAAATATAACAATGCATTTAATAAAATTTTTACTAAAGGAAACTTAAGTTTTAATTTATTTGGAAAAAACATTGAAACACACTGGACAAAAATAATTGCCGGATTAATGTTTATATTCCTAGGTTTAATATTTATAATTTACAGAGACACTGAAATATTTATAACCTCTTTAGCTAAGTTGGGATACCCTTTGGATGCATTTTATGGTTTACAAAACAAATTAATAATCAATACCAAACTGCAAATAATTTTGGGTTTAATAATATTTATAATAGCATTTTTACTATACTTATTCTATAAAAAGAAAGACTAAATTTATGAAAGAAAAAATAGCTTCATTACTTATAATAGTAATACTACCATTAATAATTATACTTGGTAGTTTTAGGCTAGTATTGTATAGTAATTCATTTTATTATTCAGAATTTGAAAAAAACTTAGTATACCAAAAATTTGATAAAGAAACAGTAAATTCTGCAAATAAAGAGCTCTTGGATTATTTTCAAAATAAAAATTATCTTAAGAGTGCTTTTTTCAACGAAAGGGAAAAATTTCACCTAAAAGATGTAAAACAATTGATAGAAACCGTTATATTGATCTTTAATAGTTTAGTCATTATCTTTACATTGTCTCTTTATTATTTATATTATAATAATATAGCGATAACAAAACCCCTAATAATGTCTTCAACAGCATCAATTCTTATTCTGATTATATTTGGTATTTTATCTTTATTTAATTTTTCAGAAGTATTTCTAAAATTTCATTACTTAACCTTTAGTAATAACCTATGGCAGTTAAATCCGGAAACTGATAACTTAATTATAATGTTCCCTGAAATATTTTTCTATAATTTTTTAAAACGTCTTTTAATAGTTTCTTTAATATTTTCAATAATTTTGTTACTATTACTAGTTACAAAAAACTTATATATTGCCAGAAAAGTATAAACCTATGGCTTTAGACTGGTGTAATTTTTGTAGCTATTAATTCTTTTATTAACCTTTATGCTTATTCAAAACTTGGAGGTTTTCAAAATGAACAAAAATATCCTTGAGGTCATTGGAAATACACCACTCGTAAGATTAAATAAAGTTATAGATACGAAAAATGAGGTTTACGCTAAACTTGAGTATATGAATCCTGGTGGGAGTGTGAAAGATAGGATTGGTTATTATATAGTTGAAGATGCAGAAAAAAGGGGTTTATTAAAACCTAATGGGACTATTGTTGAAGCTACCTCTGGAAATACAGGTGTTGGTTTAGCTCTTGTAGCAACAATTAAGGGGTATAAATCTATTTTTGTAATGCCAGATAAGATGTCTGATGAGAAAATTAGATTATTAAGGGCTTTTGGTGCAAAAGTAGTTATAACACCAACAGCAGTAGAACCTGATGACCCAAGAAGCTACTATTCAGTTTCTAAAAAAATAGCTGAAGAAACACCTAATGCCTTCTTTGCAAATCAATATCATAACCAGATAAATCCATTAGCACATTATGAAATTACCGGTCCTGAGATTTGGAAACAAACACAAGGTAAAATAGAAATGTTTTTTGCTGGAATGGGAACTGGTGGAACAATTTCAGGCATAGGAAAATTTCTAAAAGAGCAGAATAAAGATATTAAAATTATAGGAGTAGATCCTTTGGGGTCTATTTTATATGAGTTATTTAAAACTGGAAATGCCGCAACTAAGCCCAAAACTTATAAGATTGAAGGTATTGGAGAAGATTTTAAACCAACAGCTTTACATTTTGAGTTTATCGATGATATCATCCAAGTTTCTGACAAAGAATCTTTTACTATAACAAGACGATTATGCAAAGAAGAAGGAATTTTTGCTGGAGGTTCTTCTGGTAGTGCAGTTACAGGTGCTTTAAAATATCTTAAAGAAAATGATTTAGAAGGTAAATTAGCAGTTGTTATACTACCAGACTCGGGTTCGAGGTATTTAAGTAAAATATATGATGATGGTTGGATGAGAGATAATGGAATGTTTGAATCTTCAGATTATGATAAAGTAAGTGATTTATTAAGATTTAAAGGAAATAATGAGGTTATTACAGTAAATAAAATGGATACTATTGATAGTGTTATAACAAAAATGAAAGATTATAATGTATCTCAATTTCCTGTAGTTTCAGATGGAAAATTAGTTGGTATGGTTAGTGAGACAGATTTAATGAGACATGTATTTAGTGATAAAAGAAACACAAATAAACAAGTTGGAACAGTAGTTAACATAAATATACCAACAATAGATTCTGAATTTGGTTTAACTGAACTTTATGAGATTATATCTAAAAATAATGTAGTTATTGTTTTAGAAAAGGAAAAAATAAAAGGCATTATAACAAAAATTGATATCATAGATTATTTAGCAAGTAAATCAAAATGAATCATAAATTAGCCACAGATTTAATTCATGTTGGACAAGAACCAGATCTAGCAACCGGTGCAGTAGTTCCTCCTGTTTATAGAACTTCCACATATAAACAAGAAGGAATAAACAAAAATAAAGGTTATGATTACGGAAGAACTAGAAATCCAACAAGAGATAATTTAGAAAAATGTATTGCTGCTTTAGAAGATGCAAAATATGGATTAACTTACTCTTCTGGTATGGCGGCATTAACAAACATATTCTTATCATTTTTGGATAAAAATAGCTATGTATTGTGTTGTGATGATGTTTATGGTGGAACCTTTAGGTTACTTGATAAGGTATTTAAAAGATTTGGCGTTCAAGCAGATTTTATAGACATGAATAATCTTGAGCTAGTTGATGAAAAATTATGGTTGAATCAACATAGAACCAATATAACCTTAGCTGAATCACCTACAAATCCCTTATTAAAAATTATTGATATTAGAGAGGTAGCAAAGTTAACAAAAAAATATGATTCTATATTTGTTTTTGATAACACGTTTGCAAGCCCTTATTTTCAAAAACCACTTAACTTAGGTGCTGATGTAGTTATTCATAGTACTACAAAATATATTAATGGACATAGTACAGTTATTGGTGGGGCTTTAGTATTAAATAATAAAGAACTATACCAAGGACTAGAAGGTGGTTATAGAAGCTTAAAGTTTAATCAAAACGCTATTGGTGCAATTCCTGGACCTGATGATTGTTGGACTATAAGAGAGAATATCAAAACTTTAGCTTTAAGAATGGAAAAGCACCAAGAAAATGCATTTAAAATAGCTAATTATTTAATTAATAATCAAAAGGTTAAAAGAGTAATATATCCCGGATTAAAATCTCATCCTCAACATGAACTAGCTAAAAAACAAATGACTGGTTTTAGTGGTATGATAACTATAGATGTTGGAACTTTAAAAAATTCTAGGAAACTTGTTGAAAATGTAAAGATATTTTCTTTAGCTGAAAGTTTGGGTGGTGTAGAATCTTTAATAGAACATCCTGCATTAATGACCCATGCTTCTATTCCAAAAAATGTAAGAGAAAAGATAGGTATTACTGACGGATTAGTTAGAATTTCTGTTGGAATAGAAGACTCTGAGGATTTAATTAAAGATCTAGAACAGGCATTAAGTAACTAAAAATTTATAAATAATTTCATAGTCGTCACTGTATATTTGGCTGGGAGGTCAAAATGAAATGCATAATATGTGGAGAGAATACAATTAGAAAAACCGTTGAACATAAAGAATTTGGAATTCTCTTAGGAAAATTTGAGGCAGAAGTTTGTAAGAAGTGTGATGAACCTTATTTTGATGAGAAAACCGTAGAAAAGATTCAAAACAAATCGAAAGAATTAGGATTATTTGGGTTAATAAAAAGAGCAAAAGTAGCTGAAATCGGTAATAGTATTGCCATTAGAATTCCTAAAGATATTGCAAAGTTTCTAAACCTTAAAAAAGGTAAAGAAGTGACCCTGATGCCTATGAATGAACATGACCTTAAAATTCATAGTTAATTAACCTAATATAAATAATTATGAAACCTAACATTTTTCGGGATATTCTACTTACATTATTTTCTTCTATACTATTTATTCTAACAAGCTATGGCTTGGGATTCTTAATATGGATAGCTTTTGTTCCTTTAATTATTGCTTTTAACAACAATAAAAATAAGTTTAGACTAGCAATATTTTTCCCAATTTTATTTGGATTAACTGCAGCACCATTTTTTTATAATGTTGTAATTGACGAGGCATTTACCTTTTTAATTGGATCTATAGTTTATGTAATCTTTTTTTTCTTCATGATCTTCCTAGTTTCATTTATATTATTCAAAAGAATCAGTAATTACTTAGAGGTATTTATTACTCCACTAGTATTTATAGTACTATTTATTATAATGGGTTATACAAAGTATGGAAACTTTATTATTAATCTGGCTGTTATCGAACCAAGTTTAAATTTACTTTTAAAATTTATAGGCGTCTATGGTTTAAATTTTCTTATAGTTTTATTTAATTCAGTTATAGCTTTTTATATAATTAGAAAAAATAAGCCATTAATTATCCCAATAATAATAGTTTTAGTAATTTTAATAATTAATTCTCTATATCAACCAACAATTATTAGTGATAAAGAGATAAACATTGCACTAGTGCAGGGAAATCTTCCATTTTCTTGGGAATGGAGGCATGATAATAGTAATTATATCTTTGAAGTATATAGGAATCTGACATTAGATGCACTAAAATTCAAACCTAAGATTATTATATGGCCAGAATACACATTAATTGGTGATTTTAACTATAAAAAGCTTGAAAAATTATCTCAAGAAGCTAATGCTACAATAATAGTAGGTATAGCAAACTACCTTAACGGAAAGAACTTTAAAGATTCTGCATTAGTTATATCAAAAGATTCTATATTAATGCATAATGCAACATACGTATTTCCAAGTTTACAAGAATATGCAGTTGCTTCTAATGAAAAACCACATACATATAATATTGAGAATTTAAATTTTGGTATTTTAATATGTGCCGAAGAAGCTAGTCATTTGGGAGTAAATTATGGAGAACAAAATGCTGATTTTATTGTAAGTATTTCAAATAACCAACATTTTAATGATAGGGGATTAAAAATGCTAAGTGGATTTACAAGAATGGTTTCCTCCCAGATATCTAAGTATACAATTAGAGCAACAAATAACGGTATAACGCAGGTAATAGATTCTAATGGCAATGTAATAAAAAGTCTTGAACCTAATAAAAGAGGTTATTTGATAGCGACAATATCGACAAACAATGAAAAAACCTTCTATAGTGAATATGGAAATTTTCCATTATATTTAATATTAGTTATATTATTTACTTTAATAATAAAGGAAATTATGAAAAATTCGTGAGGTAAGCTATTCTTTTATTCGCACATTCTGGTTTAGTTAGTATTTCATCTACTGTTTTATTAAATTCTTTTTTAATGCCTAATATTGTACTTTCAATATCTTTACTATTTATTATATAAGAACCTATAACAAGTGAATCAGCACCAGATCTTATTAATTCTGATATTAAATCTAGTTTAACACCACCATCGACAGCAATATTACAATTAGATGCATTTTCAGAAAAAGACTTTATTTTTTCACTTATATCTTTTCTATAAGTTTGACCACTTTTTCCTGAAGCTACACCCATAAAAAGAATACAATCTACATTCTCAAATAGCTTAGAACTTATTCCATTTAAATTTGTACTTGGTTCAATAGAAATTCCTGTTCTATAACCACATTGCTTAATAAAAATCAAATTTTCCAAGACTTTTTCCTTTGCATCAGAATCTAGTTTAATTATTCTTTTTTTTAAAGGTAAATAAGATATTTTTTCTGCAACATCAAATAAGTCATTATCTTTACTTGAAATGACTTCTAAAGACTTATCTGGTTCTCTATTCGATTCTATTGGTAATATTATTCTGATATCATCTCTTTTTTCTCTATCAATTTTAAAGTTCATATAACTAATATGAGGTAAGGCACTATTAACCATAAAATGAAATTCAAATTTTGATTTCTCTTTTAAAAGGTTATAAATAGAAAGGTATAATGGTGAAATAAATCTGTTAATACCTTTAACAAAATCATCTCTTATAATATCAATATGTAAGTAATCACAATTTTCTGCAATCCTAAATAAATCATTATAACATACTGCCTTTTCTAAAGAATCTTTATTTCTCTCTAATTCTTCTTCATACCCCAATAATGATACTGATAGGTTAATTTTAAATGGTTCCATCTTCTTATATATTTTAAATTATCACTATTTATATATTATTAAGGAAAATTAGAAACTTATTTAAAGTACTTAAAATTCTAGAACCTCAAGCCTCAGTAGCTCAGACATCTAGGATGGAGCAACAGGTAGAGCATGTGGCTGTTATCTCTTTAGGAGACTGATACCACAGGGTCGCAAGTTCGAGTCTTGCCTGAGGCGCTTTTTTTCTTAAATCAAACTTCTGCCACTCATCAAATTTAACCAGCAACAAGTTTATAAGAAAATTTTATAAATAGATAAGAAGTAAACAAATTAGCTAAGCAACCGCAAGGGAAGTTTGATTAATTAGATCAGACTCTTGATCCCGTAGCTTAGCCTGGTAGAGCATTCGACTGATAAATCTAGTCGGGATCTCTCTCTTCGGAGGTGAGAAATAGAAGAGCTATGCTCTCTATCTGAATAGGTTCATAGATCGAAAGGTCCTGTGTTCGAATCACAGCGGGCCCATTAATATTTATCTGGAGGTATAAAAATGGTAAATTATGTGAACATAAAAATAACACAAGATGAACTTTCAACCATTAGAAAATTAGTTGACAAGTCTGGTGGGAAATATAACTCAGTTGAGGAATGGATTAGCTCAGCAATAATAGAAAAATTTTTGAATGAAAAGAAGTAAAAGCTATCTTATCTTTGCTCCTTTTACAATGTCTTTTTCAGGTGTTAAAAAGATAACCTTATCATTTTTTTCATCAACAGCAACTAGAAGCATACCTTCGCTTTTAACGCCCCTTAATTCTATTGGCTCAAGGTTTGTAAAAACAATAACTTTTTTACCTATTAAATCATTAATTTTATAATACTTTTTTAAACCTGCTACCAACTGTATCACTTTAGAACCAATATCAACCTTAAGTATAACTAATTTATCAGCATTTGGATGTTCTTTTACTTCTTTTATTTCACCTACTCTTAAATCAAGTTTCTGCCACTCATCAAATTTAACCATGTTACTTACCTCCACTGGTTGTGATTTACTAACCTCTTTTAATTCTATTTTTTTAAATAAAATACCACCCTTCTTTACAGTATAATTTTTAATTAGGCCAAATTTACAATCTTTAAAATTCCCTAACTTAACTCCTAATTGCTTATTAATCTCTTCAGATGTATTTGGAATAAATGGACTAAGCAATATTGAGAGAACCCTTATTGACTCTAAGATAGTATAAAGATGTTCCGCCATAACTTCTTTTTTCATACCCCATATTCTCTCCTCATTTACATGTTTGTTACATTCATTTACAAATCTCCAGATTTCACTTAAAGCATTATGCAATTCATACTTATCCATATAAAATTGGATTTTTTTAATATCTAATTTAGAGGTTAATTTTTTATCTAACTTGGATTTTTTTATTTTTGAATTAAAATTAGTCTCAGCCAAGGTTAATATTCTGCTTATTAAATTCCCCAGATCATTTGCCAATTCATTATTTATTCTAGCAATTAATACATCTTCAGAAAAATTACCATCACCACCAAAAGGAATTTCTCTTAATAAGAAGTATCTTAAAGAATCTGTACCATATTTATTAATAATATCCACTGGATCTACTGCTAAACCTGTGGATTTACTCATTTTTTGACCGGCAATGTTAACGTAACCATGTACGTAAATTAATTTGGGCGGTTTTATACTCACAGAAAGTAAAATAGATGGCCATATGACTGAGTGAAACCAATTAATGCCCTTACCTATAAGATGTACGTCTGCCGGCCAATATCTTTTAAATTTCTTACCATCCGGATAATCTAAAGCGGAGATATAATTTGCTAAGGCCTCAAACCAAACATAAATCTTATGCTCTTTATCATTTGGAACTGGTATGCCCCAGTCTATTTTGTATCTACTTACACACAAATCTTTTAATCCTTCAGATTTTAATCTTGATAAAACCTCGTTCTTCCTAATTTCTGGCTTTACAAAATTAGATTTAGAGATTAGATTAATAATTTGCTTTTCATATTTACTCATCCTGAAGAAATAAGCCTCTTCTTTTATCAAACTTGGTTCTTTATTATGCTCAAGACATTTACCATTTACAAGATCCCTATCGGTTTTAAAAGCTTCACAACCATAGCAATAAAGGCCCTCGTACTTTCCCTTATATATATCACCTTTTTTAGATACTTTATCAAAAAGATATTGTGCTGCTTTAATATGTCTAGCCGAGGTTGTTCTTATAAAATCATCATTTGAAAGATTTAAAGCACTGCATAATTCTATAAATTTTGTAACATTTTTATCCACAAACTCCTTTACAGTCATATTAACTTCTTTAGCCGCTTGAGCATTTTTTTGCGCATTCTCATCAGTTCCCGTTAAGAAATAAACATCATGGCCTATAAGACGATTCCACCTCGCTATGGCATCCGCGCAGACTTTTTCATAGGCATGCCCTACATGTGGTTTATCATTTACATAATCTATCGCTGTTGTAATATAAAACTTCTTGGGCATTTAAATTATTACCTTTTTCAATTTAATAAAAGTTTCGATTAAGTTTATATATAAAAGATATATGGGATAACAAATGCAGCTTTAGTTAAATGGTATAATGTGAGCTTCCCAAGCTTAAGATGTGGGTTCGATTCCCGCAAGCTGCATCCTTTCGAATCCCCGCTAACGTATTGATTAAATTAAGATTTTGAGAATAGAAAGGCTTAAATATTATAGCAAATTATAAATCGCTATAATTAATTATAAAAATGTCGACCACAATACAAATCTCTGATGACGTAAAGGTAACCCTAGATAAGATGAAGATTTATAATAGAGAGACTTATAACGAAATAATAGAAAGGATGATAGAAGATGACCTAGATCTAAATGAAAAAACTAAAAAAGAGATACAAGAAGCAAGAAAAAGGGTTGTTGCTGGAAAATTCTTAACACAGAAACAAGTAGAAAAAAAGCTGGGTCTTTAATGATTTACATAATCTGGGATGAAAAAGCTAACAGAGAGTTAAATAAGCTCGAAGTGCTAATAGCTAGAAGAATCGTAAAGAAAATTAGGGAACTTTCGGAAAATCCATATTCTGGGGATGTTAAAAAATTAAAAGGAGAAGAAGGATTTAGGCTTAGGGTCGGTGATTATAGAATTATATTTACTATTGAGAAAGATAGGATAATTATATTAAAAGTTGGCCATAGAAAGAATGTTTATGAAAGGTAGGATAATTAAATAAAAGTTTTAAACATTAACAATACTTATAAATAACTTAAAAGCCCTCTTTAATCTATGAAATTCAGTTATTTATTTGGAATTTTATTAATTTCACTATTATTACTAAATGCATGTACAGGAAAAACAGTAAATACAATTCCACAAGATGTAGATGTAGGAAGTGAAGATGATCATAAACCATCAACTTTTACAGATTCAAATATAGACAATAATGCTGGGCAAAAAGCGCCGGATGTTTCTGTAACAACTGTTGATGGAAAAAGCATAGTGTTAAGTGAGTTAACCAAACAAAAGAAGCCTATTTTACTTTATTTCTGGGCAACTTGGTGTCCCTATTGTAAAAGAGATTTAGCTGTTTTAGATAAGGTCTATCCTAATTATAGAGATAAGGTAAAGATTGTTGCAATAGATCTAGATTTAAATGAAAATAATCAAGTGATAAAAGATTACATTAAAGAAAACAACCATGAAAATAACGGGGTAGATTTTTCAACAGGTAAAGAAAGTATTTTAAGAAATTATAACATAATTTATACAACAACAAAATATGCTGTTAATAGTCAAGGAAAAATTATCTATAAAGGTTCAGGTGAATTTAATCAAGAACAATGGAATTTATTACTAAGTGAGTTAGCTAAAAGTTAATTAAGTAACTGCAAATCCAATTCATTCATATCATATGTTGGAAATTCTTCTATTATGGCTGGAACAGCATTAAGTTTTTTAACATCTTTCATGGTTTCTTCTAAAATCCAAGGTGCAATAAGAATCCGAAGTTTATTATTATCTACCTCAATAAATTTATCCTCTATTTCAATTAATTTCTGTAACTTTTCTTTAAGATCATTTAGTTTTTTAATTACAATAAATTTATCTTTAATTTCCATAAATTTCTTTTTATAATCTAAACCAGGTGCTAATTCATTAAGATAAATTACTCCCCTTATCATGGAACCATCATTTGTTAATATATCATAATCTTTAGCTAGGTTTTTAGCCCTTAATTTAACCCTATTTATTAACTGAACCCCATCTTTTAACTTACTTGTACAGAAATGAACCCTTAACTTTGTATTTTTATTGCAGTACTTTAATATATCTAAAGCAAGATTTCTTGAACCTTTAATAGCATATGAAATTTTATCCTTAACAAGATAATTTCTATCTGTTAAATCCTTAGCATTCATCTCACTTATCTCTAGTTCATTTAAGTTAAGAAATTCAACCTTATCTTTAATGAACTCAATCATTTCAATGGTTTCTTTTTTCATGCCTGGAATTGCTGGTATTTCAACACCTACATTCCAATTATATTTTAAAGCAAGGTTTAATCTTGGCCAAAGCTCTTTTTTTCTATCCAAATAAAGATGAAATCTTATCTCATCTAAACCTGCTTTGTAAAGTTTCTTTAATCTTTCTTTATTTACTAAATCTAATGGTGTATAAAGATGTATATGGAATTCCTTACCAAAATATTTTTTTAAGGCTTTGATATACTCACAACATCTATCTGTAACAACTAAAGGATCTCCACCAGTTATTCCTGCACCATGGCTTCCACTTAACTTAGCCTCTTCAATAACTTCTTTAATAGAATAACAAGGTCTTTCATTTGCATATACAATATCTTTATTTCTTCTTTTTTCAGAAATTGGACAATAATAACACTTATAATGACATAAACCAGTTATAAACAAAACTAGTTTTCTTCCTAGCACACATTGCTTACATCCATCTGCTAGAGTACCTATTTTATATGAATGATGTTTAGTTTGAAATTTCATTTTAGTGGGCCCATCAGGATTCGAACCTGAGATCTCTGCTGAGTGAGAGCAGCGTTTGTTAATGTATCTTAACCGCTGGACCATGAGCCCATTAGAAATTAGATTAAAAGTTTAAATAAAAAGATTTCTATTAACTTTATTTAATAATAATGCCGCCAAGGAAGAAGTTTTATAAACAATTATTAATTTAATTCTATTATGACGGATGAAGAGAAACGTCAATCAATAAAAGAAAAGGCTGTTTTACTTGCATTGCAACATAATATAGCTCTAATAAGGCGAGAGTTAAAGATTTATGGAATGAAAAAAGATGGTTCAACAATTTTTATTTCTAAAAGTAAAGATTATCAAGAACTATGGCAAGATGCATTTAGGACATTAAAAAAGAAATTCTCAAAATCTTGAAGATTAAAGAACTATATATGCGATTTAAAACACTTGTAACTCATCTAGTTTATATGGAAAATGCGGTTGAATAATAACCTTAATTGACTCTTTAGCTTCTGCTGTTAATTTAAATCCCAAAGCAATCTCCTCTAAATTTAACCTATGTGTTACCATATCACTAACGTTAATCCTTTTTGAATTAATTAACTCCATTGATTGATGCATATCTTTAGGACTTGCACCATAGGTTGTAACTAATGTTACCTCGTCCTTCCAAAGTTTATTAAAATTAACATTTGTTATATCCTCTGGTTTAGGTGGAGCATAAAATACAATATAACTACCACGATCTGCACAATTAAAAGCCTGTTCTATTGCAGATTTTGCTCCAGTACATATTATTACTTTATCAACTAATTTTCCATTATTAAATTCTTTAATCTTAGTTGTTATATCTTCATTTGCATTAAATACATAATCAGCACCAAATTTTTTTGCTGCATCAATCCTATAATCATTAACATCTGTTGCAAATATTTTTGCTGCACCTAAAGCCTTACTTAATTGTATATTTAGTAAACCAGAAATTCCACTTCCTAGAACTAAAACATCATTTCCGGGGTTAAAGTTTGCTTTTCTTAGACATCTGACAACACATCCCAAAGGTTCTATAAAAGTTCCCTCTTCATATGACATACTTTCTGGTAGTTTAAATGTTCCTCTATCAACATTTATTTTAGGAATTCTAATATACTCTGCAAAACCACCTGGATCAAAATTTGTTTTTCTTAATGTATCACAAGTTGTTTCATTCCCACTTAAACAATACTCGCAAGTGTTACAAGGAACATGATGTGAAACAAAAACCCTATCGCCTAAAGAATATTTTTTAACATTTTTTCCTATACTCACTATGTCTCCTGTAACTTCATGACCAAGGATTATTGGCGCTTTCTTAATCCTGTACCATTCCATAACATCAGAACCACAAATCCCACTAGCAATAACCTTTAGTAGGAATTCATCATCGTCTATTATAGGCATCCACCTCTTTTCAACTCTTACATCTGAATTATTATAATAAACGCCTACTTTCATTTTTAAGGGCCAATATTACTATGATAAATCTCTTCTAAAGGAAAAGGACCTATGTCAATTTTATTAAGAGTTTCTTAATCAAAATCATAGTAATGAAACCTTCTTTCTATTTCTCCCATAGAAAAATTACTATGTACAATCTTTCTAATTGCATCTATCATTGTTACCGGGTTTTTGGCTTGGAATATATTTCTTCCCATATCAACACCTTTAGCTCCTTCTTTAATTGAATTATAAGCCATTTCTAAAGCTTCTTTTTCAGGAACTTTAGTGCCACCAGCAATAACTATAGGAACAAAACATCCCTCAACAACCTTTGAAAAATCTTTCTTACAATAATATGTTTTTACTATATGCGCACCAAATTCCGCAAGCTGCCTAGATGCTGTTGCAAGATATTGTGCATCATCTTTTCTCTGAGCAAATTCATCTCCTACTGCAGTTATACCTAAAACAACTAAACTATATTTTTCAGCTTCTCTAACAGTTTTTGCTAGATTTTCTAATGTTTGTTTTTGATTTTCAGATCCAATATAAACTGAAACTGAAACACCAACTGCATTCAGTCTTATAGCTTCTTCTATTGACGTTAATAAGGTTTCATCAGATAATCTTTCTCTTGCTACCATACTATTGCCACCAGAAATTCTTAAAATAACCGCCTTATCTATTTTAGAATCAATACAATTCGTTAATACCCCCCTTGTTGGACTTATAACATCTGCATAAAAAAGTAAAGGTTCAATTACTCTTCTTGGATCCTCTAAACCTTTTGTTGGCCCTTGAAAATAACCATGATCAACTGCTAGCATTAATGTTCTGCCGTTGTTTTTATCAAAAATTCTTGATAATCTGTTCTCTAATCCCCAGCTCATTTTTATACCCCCATTTTTTATAAGAAAACCATATTATTTGGGCTTTATTAAAATTTCTAGTTTACAGTATGCTTATTCTTTTTTATTAAAACCATATGGACAATGTCTACAACCATTTTGACAACAATAGCCTCGTTCTAAAAGATAAAATTCAGTAAAAACCTCATGACCTGTAACTGGGTCCTTATAGGTATATTTTTTTACTAAACAAGCTTCTTGATGCAATTTTTCCAGTTCTTTTTCTAATTCATCCATTTTATAATTGCTCCTGCCGAGATTTGAACTCGGGTCTCGGCCTCGAGAGGGTTATTCTATTTCTTTAGGAAATAACCGAATCCTTGGCCGCTAGACTACAGGAGCATAGAGATTTCAAGAAATAGATAATTTAAAAACTTTAGGATTATCTAGCGCTCTGTAATAAAACTTGCTACATTAGAAGATCTACAATTAAATTCCACATCACAAGACCTTATCTTATAATAATATTTGGTATTTGGTTCTAAATTCTTAAGATCTATAAGATGTTTTGTTGAGTATTCAGAGTCATGTAAAGATAACCCTAAACTAAGATCTTTACCATAATTTATAAAGGTATTTGCTGCCTCATCTGTATTAAATATAAGTGCAACAGATTTACTATATGTACTTACAGCAATATCTGTAATTACTGGTTGTGTAACATCATTGCTAGAAGGAGGTAATGTAAATAAGCTACCTGTTTTTGTATTCTCGCAATTACTATCAATATCACATGAAGTAATTCGATAATAATATGTTGTAGAAGGTTCTAATTTCTTTATATCTATAACATGTTCCCTAACAAATTCAGAACTAAATTCTGTATTCCCAAATCTTAAGGTTTTACCATAGTCTATTTTACTATTTGAAATTCTTTCAGTCTTCCATAAAATGTTTGCAGAATTTGAAGCAGGATTTATTCTTATATTCGTTATTTTTAATGATAAGTCTTTAACTGCAGAGAATGAGAATAATTCTGTAACCGAGCCTTTGAATACGTAGTTTGTAATTAAATTAACTACAACTACAAAAAGGATAACTAAACAAGCTAATGATAAATATAGCTTAAACTTCTCCTCTCCTTTCATTTATTTTAATATAAATACCATATTTAAATAGATTACTATAGTCCCGGGAGGATTCGAACCTCCGTCATCTGGTTTCTCCAAATTCCAGAGCCAGATATCCTTGACCGCTAGACTACGGGACTATTAGTATTTTTAGTTTAATTAAGATTTATAAACCTTGATTTTTGAGTTTAAGGCATGCAAGAAGTTAGGAATCTATTAAATGGCTTAGTAAATAAGGAAAACATCTACTTAATGGACTCTTGCGATAATGCAATAAAAGAAGTCTTAAATAAGTTAAATAAACCTAAAGTAATAATACCAGACCAGGGTGGTTGGTTAAGTTATAAAAAATTTGGAAATGTTGATGTTAAAACCAATTTAGCCTTAATTGATTTAAATGATTTAAAAGAGAAAGTAGATAAAAATTCTATTTTATTAGTAAATAGCCTGGCTGGTTATATGGCTTTACAAGATATGAAAGAAATAATTAATATTTGTAGAAAGAAAGACTGTAATGTTATAAATGATGTAAGTGGTTCTATTGGTACTGAAGAAGCAACTATTGGAGATGTAATTGTTGGTAGCTTTAGTAAATGGAAGCCTATTGATTTATGTTATGGTGGTTTCATTGCTTCTGATAATAATTTAGATATAAAAGAAAATTTTGATTTAAGTAAAGTAAACCTTTTAAAAGAAAAAATAATAAACCTAAATAAAAGGAGAGAATATTTAATAGGAATTTGCAATAAAATAAAAAATGATTTAAACGATTATAGTATAATTCATAAAGATAAAGAAGGTTTAGTTGTTGTAGTTAAATTTAATAATGAAAAAGGAAAAAATAATATAATCAAATATTGTTTAGAGAATAAATTTGAATATACAATTTGTCCAAGGTATATTAGAGTTAATGAAGATGCAATATCAATAGAGGTAAAAAGATGTTAAATGAACCAGAATCAATGGAAGAATGCGTATATTTTACTTATAGAAATATAAAAGATGGGAAGGTAAGGGCCTGGGTTTCAAGGGAAAAATGCCCTAAATGTAATAATGCCTTGATGGGTAAACCTAGGGGTGAGAATGGCAAGATTAAAATTAGGGCTAAAGAATATGCTTGTCCTTCTTGCGGTTTTACAATGAAAGAAGAGGAATATGAAGACACCTTAATTTGTAGTATTAAATATGTATGCCCCTATTGTAAACATGAAGATGAAGCACAAATTCCTTTTAAAAGAAAAAAAGTAACCTTAATCAATGAAGAATCAGGTAAAAAAACCGCAGCAGATGTTTTAAGATTTCAATGTAAGAAATGTTCTAATAACATTGACATAACTAAAAAACTAAAAGAAGTTTAATCCTGTGCAGCTAATTTTATATCAACTGCTTTTATTGTCTTTCTTCCGGCATGATTTGCCGCCTTTACTGCCTTATCACCAACTTGAGCACCATAATTTTCTAATAATTCTCTTAATGCCTCTTTAGCATCATTACTTACCCTACTAGCATTAGCCTTAATTTTAAGTAGGTTCTCCATTGCTGCTAAAGGTAAAACACTTTTTGCCATTTTTAATTTTACTCCTATAATTTAGCTATTGAGCCATTTTTAAAACTTTGGTATTAAAAGGATATACCTTTAAATCTACAAAACATAAACTTTATAAAGGTTATTTTAATTGAAATTCTTACCCTACTGATAATAAAGATGGATTATTTTAATTCATCTAATAAGAATTTAGCCACTGATTCTAAAGGCGACACAGGTTGATGTCTTTAGCCTGAATAATGGGAATCACAAAAGGAGAATATATTTAGAATAGACTATGGCAAAAAAATCACATCCTAGAAGAGGATCATTACAATTTTGGCCAAGGGTTAGAGCTAGAAGGTGGTATGCAACCCTATCAAATTGGCCAAAGAACAACAATGTAAAACTACTTGGGTTTGCAGGTTATAAAGCAGGAATGACCCATGTTTTAATAAAGGATAATTCAAATTCCACTACAAAAGGGGATATAGTTTCTATTCCAGTAACTATTTTAGAATGTCCCCCATTAAAGGTTTATTCAATAAGGTTCTATAAAAAAGATATAAATAAAGGCAAATATATTGTTGGTGAGGTTTTTAATAAGAAAATTGATAAAGAACTAAAAAGAAAGATTTCTCCTGGTAAAAAGGAGAATGAACCAAAGGATTTTGATAGTTTTAGATTAATTGTTTATACCCAACCGAGTTTAACCGGTCTTAAAAAAACACCAGAAATATTTGAGGTAGCATTAGGTGGTTCTAAGGAAGAAGGATTAAACTATGCTAAAGAATTAATGAACAAAGAAATAAGAATTAACGATGTCTTTAGTGAAGGCCAGTATATGGATGTTCATTCTGTTACTAAGGGTAAAGGATTTCAAGGAACAGTAAAAAGATTTGGTGTTCCAATTAGACAACATAAATCTGAAAAAACCAAAAGAGGAATTGGTACATTAGGTCCTTGGCATCCAAAACACGTTCGATTCACAGTACCTCAATCAGGTAAAATGGGTAATCACCAGAGAACAGAGTATAATAAATGGTTGATGAAAATAGGGAGTAAACCTGAAGATATTAACCCAGCAGGTGGTTTTCTTCATTATGGTACTGTTAAAAAAGATTACGTCATAGTTAAAGGTTCTATAAGTGGTGAGAGAAAAAGATTAATTATAATGACAGAGGCAATGAGACCAACTAGAAAACCAATGCCTGCTGAGATAAATTATACTAGCCTAGAGAGTAAACAATGAAGGCAGACGTATTAGGTTTAGATGGTAAAAGAATAGGAAGTATTGAGCTACCTAATCAATTTTATGAAGAATATTTACCTGAGATAATTAAAAGGGCAGTCCATGCTATTCAAAGCAGGAAAAGACAACCATACGGTGCTTTTAAAAGGGCTGGAAAAGAATACTCTGCAAAATTATCTAGAAGAAGAAGGAATTATAAGACTGCGTATGGTATAGGTATTTCAAGGGTACCAAGAAAAACCATGTCAAGAAGCGGAAGACGTTTTAACTGGGTTGGAGCATTTGCACCTGGAACAGTTGGTGGTAGAAGAGCGCATCCTCCAAAAGCTGAAAAAGAATGGGAACATAAGATAAATATCAAAGAAAGAAGAAAGGCAATAAGAAGTGCAATTTCTGCAACACTAAATAAAGAATTAGTAATTCAAAGAGGTCATAAATTTAAAGAAGTTCCTTTAATTATTGAAAATAAAGTAGAAAGTATAGTTAAAACAAAGGATGTTAAATTACTTTTTAAAATTCTAGGTTTAAATGAGGAGTTGGAAAGAATTGAAGAAAGAAAGGTTAGGGCTGGAAAAGGTAAATCCAGGGGGAGAAAATACAAATTAAAGAAGGGCCCATTGATAGTTGTTTCAACTAAATGTAAATTAGAAAAGGCAGCAAGAAATATTCCGGGTGTTGATGTTGCTGTTGTTGATTCCTTAAATGCAGAGCTTTTAGCTCCAGGTACAATGGCTGGAAGATTAACAATATGGAGTGATAAGGCTATTGAAAGATTAGCAAAGGAAAATATGTTTACAAATAATCCTATAGTCAAAGGTGAAAAATGAATCCGTATGACATAGTTAGATACCCAATTGCAACTGAAAAGGCAATTAGGTTAATGGAAGCTGAAAATAAGGTTATGTTTATTGTAGATAAAAACTCCTCAAAAAAAGAAATCAAAGAGGCAATTGAATTACTGTTCAAGGTTAAGATTGTTAGGGTGAATATAACAATACTGCCAGATGGAAAAAAGAAAGCCTATCTTAAATTGGCAAAAGAAACACCAGCAATTGATATAGCAACTCAACTTGGATTAATGTAAAATGGGAAAAAACCTTATTACTCAAAAACGTGGAAAGGGAAGCTTTACTTACAGGGCACATTCGCATAGATGGAAAGGTAGAATATCACATAAAATTTATGACACTAATGAAAAAAATAATTTAGTTAGGGGCAGAATAACTAATTTAATACATTGTGGTGGTCATAATGCACCGTTAGCTGAGATTACTTATGAAAATGGTGAAACCATATTAATTGCTGCACCAATGAATGTTAGATTAGATGAAACTATAGAAACTGGTATTAACGCTTCAATTAAAAATGGGAATACTTTACCATTGAAAAGCATTCCAGAAGGTACATTAATATGCAATATCGAATCACAGCCTGGAAAAAATTCTTTTTGTAGATCAGCAGGAAGCTTTGGAAGAGTATTAGGAAGATTTGAGGATCATGTTGTTATTGAATTACCATCAAAGAAACAAAAGAGTTTAAATCCTTATTGCAGGGCAACTATTGGAATTATTGCAGGCTCTGGTAAAAAGGATAAGCCATTTGTAAAAGCTGGAAAGAAACACCATGTAGCAAGGGCTAAAGGTAAACTATATCCAAAAACATCTGGAGTAGCAATGAACGCTGTTGATCATCCATTTGGTTCAGGTAGGGGAAAGCATGTTGGTAAACCGAAGACTCCACCCAAGTTTGCACCACCTGGAAGAAATATAGGATTAATAAGGGCAAGAAGAACAGGTAGGGGAAAGAAATCATGAAACCAACTGAATTACTATTAGAAACGGAAATATTTGATTAAAATGGCAAAGAAATTTTATTTTCACGGAAAAACATTAGAAGAATTACAGGCAATGAGTCTAAATGAATTTATAAAATTATTACCTTCAAGACAAAGAAGATCTTTAACTCGTGGTTTTAGTGAGGAAAACAGAAAATTATATGACAAAATAAAGAAGGCAAAGCAGGGTTTGTTTAAAAAATTAATTAAAACGCATAGAAGAGATTTTATTGTACTACCTGAAATGGTTGGATTAATAATCCACATTCATAGGGGGAAGGAATTTGTTCCTGTAATGATAATGGAGGAAATGGTTGGCTGTTATCTTGGTGAATTTGCCGCTACAAGAAAGAAAGTAGCACATAGCGCACCGGGTATTGGAGCAACAAGATCAAGTGCATCAGCATCTGTTAAGTAAAAATGGTAGAAATTAATGAAGTAAGGGTTGTAGGTAAGGATTTACCAATTTCAACAAAGGATAGTATTGAGATCTGTAACTTCATTAGGAGAAGAACACTTGAAGATTCAAAGAAAATACTAGAAGGAGTAATTGATGAGAAAAGAGTAATACCCTACAAAAGATTTAATATGGATAGGGGACATAAAAAGGGAAAAATTGGTCCTGGGAGATATCCAAAAAAAGCAAGTTTACACATATTACAAGTTTTAGAAAGTGCAGAGGCAAACGCTAAAAACTTAAACCTGGATGTAAAAAATCTTTACATCAGGAGTATAATTGCGAATAAAGCATCAAGATCATGGCATAATGGAAGACAAAGAAGGACAAAGACGAAAAGAACGCATGTTAATGTTATTTTAATAGAAAAGAAGGATAAAGAAAAATTTGTTTTAAATCTTCCAGTACAGAAAAAAAGAAGTAAGGGCGGCAGATAATGATAGAAAGAAAATTTATTTCAGAAAAAGTAAGGGAATTACTAGTGCATGAATTCCTTAATAATAAATTAACTAAAGTAAGTCATAGTAGGATTGAGATAAAAAGAACCCCGTTGGGTGAAAAAATAATAATCTACACCACAAGACCTGGTTTAATTGTTGGAAGGAAGGGGGAGAACATAAGAAAACTAACAAGGGTACTTAAAGAAAAGTTTAAGATGGAAAATCCACAGATTGAAGTAGGAGAGATAGAAAATCCATTCTTAGATCCTGTATCTGTTGCTGATAGGATTGTTTATGCACTTGAAAAATATGGTCCTAAAAGATTCAAGTTTTTAGGATACGACACACTACAATCAATAATGGAAAATGGTGCAATGGGTGCTGAAATACATATAGGTGGGAGAGGAGTTCCCGGGGCAAGAGCAAAGAGCTGGAGATTCTCTACTGGTTATCTAAAGAAATCAGGAAATATATCTGTAGAAAATGTACTGAGGGCTCAAGCAACTGCAAATCTAAGAAGCGGTTCTATTGGTGTAGACGTAGCAATAATGCCGCCAAACGTAAAGTTACCAGATAAGATTATAGTTTATGAAAAAGAAAGTGAAGAGATTAAAAAACTACAGGTTGAGGAAATAGCCAAAGAAGAGAAACCAAAAGAAACTGAAAAGAAAAAAATAAAAAGAAGATCTAAAAAAGCAGAAGCAAAGGAAGAAGTAAAGCAGGAAAAAAATGGCGTTATTTAAGAAAAATGAATTAAGGCAATTTGGTTTGGAAGAAATAGATAGAAGACTAGGGGATTTAAGAAAGGAGTTATTGGCTTTATATGCAAAAAAATCAACAGGTGGTGCATTAGAAAATCCAGGAAGGATTAAATTAGTTAAAAAGACAGTTGCAAAATTATTAACACTTAAAACTGAAAAATCAAAAAATAAGGTAGAGAATAAAGAGCCTAATATTAAAGAAAAAACCATTGAGGTAGGAGGTAAGGTAAAGAAATCATGAGTGAAGTGTGCCCAAAATGTGGCCTTCCAAAGGAACTCTGTGTTTGCGAAACCATTGCTAAGGAAGAGCAGAAGATAACAATTAAGGTTATAAAAAGAAAATTTGGAAAAATAATAACCTTAATCGAAGGCATAGATGAAAAGGAAATAAATCTTAAAGATCTTGCAAAGAGCCTTAAATCTAAGCTTGCGTGTGGTGGAACTTCAAAAAATAGCATAATAGAATTACAAGGAAGTCACATAGCCAAAGTTAAGGAAGAGCTTATAAAGCTTGGATTTGCTCCAGAAACAATGGAAGTTATAAAAGAACACTAAAATGGAAGGTTTAGGGGATATATTAAGGCATGAATTAATAGGGCTTGATATAGAAATCGTAAAGGCCAAGAATAAAGCATTGGGGGGCATTAAAGGAAAAATCATTTATGAAACGAAAAATTTACTTCATGTTGAGACAAAGAAAGGTATTAAAAAAATAATAAAAGATCAAATTATAATCAGGCTAAGATTCAAGGGAAAAATGTTAGAAATCAATGGAAAGCTTTTGGTTGGAAGACCTGAAGAGCGTATCAAAAAGGTAAGAAAGTTAAGATGAAAGAAAAGAACGGAATTGGAATTGATGTAAAGTTACCTAGTAAGAAATGTGAAGACAAACATTGTCCATTCCATAATAATGTAAAGCTTCGAGGGAAGGTATTTAATGGGATAGTAAGGGGGGTTAATGTTCACAAAACAGCTACAATAGAATGGCCTAGGCTATACTATATTCCGAAATACGAAAGATATGAGAAAAGAAGAACAACTGTTAAGGCCCATAAACCGGATTGTATCGAGGTTAATGTTGGGGATAATGTAACAATTGCTGAATCTAGGCCTATATCGAAGACAAAGAACTTTGTAATAATAGAGGTAAGTAAAAAATGAAAGCGCTTAAGGCACATATAACTAGGGGATTACCTGTAAGGTCAATAGTTAATACTTGTGATAATTCAGGAGCAAAAAAAGTAAGAATATTTACAGTAGTTGGTCTTAAAACTGTTAGAGGCAGAAAACCATCGGCAGGTATTGGTGACTTAGTAATGTGCTCTGTAGTTAAAGGAAAACCCGATATGAGAAAGCAAGTAGTTCACGCTGTGGTTGTTAGGCAAAGAAAGGAGTATAGAAGGCCTGGTGGAGAAAGAATAAAATTTGAAGATAATGCAGTTGTTGTGCTTAAGGATGATAAAGGAAACCCAAAGGGGACTATATTCAAAGGCCCTATAGCAAAAGAAGTCGCTACCAGATGGCCTGCAATAGGAAAGCTAGCAAGTATAGTTGTATAAAATGAAATGGTCGATTAAATGGAAGTCAAGTAAGAAACCGAGAAAGCAGAGGTTGTATAGATTGAATGCCCCACTACATATTAAATACAAATTCTTAGCCACTCATTTGTCAAAGGATTTAAAGAAAAAATATGGGAAAAGAAATATTTCTGTAAGAAAGGGTGATAAAGTAAAGATAATGAAAGGGCAATTTAAAAAACATGTTGGAAAGGTTATGAAAATAAATCTTAAAAAAAGCAAAGTTTATGTTGAAGGGGCTGAATTAATTAAGAAATCTGGTGGAAAAGCATTCTATCCAATACATGCTTCAAATCTAGAAATATTAGAATTAAATCTTGATGATAAAAAGAGAAGAAAGGTATTTGAGAGGAAATAGGAATGGTAAAAAAACATATTAAAAGATTAGTAGCACCGAAGTCTTGGCCCATAAATAGAAAGGGAACTAAATTTATTACAAGACCAAATTCAGGTGCACACCCGCTAGAAAGAGCTATGCCGCTTAATCTCATAATAAAATTATTATTAAGTTATGCTAAGAAAACTAGAGAGGTTAAAAAGATATTAAATGCAGGAAAAATATTAGTAGACAACACAGTAAGAAAAGATTATAAATTTGCAGTTGGATTAATGGATGTAATTTCAATACCGGAAACAAACGAATTCTTTAGATTAATATTAAATAAAAAGGGAAAATTTATTTTACAGTCATTAAATAAAGAGGAATCAAATATTAAACCATGTAAAGTAATAGGTAAAACAATTCTTAAAAAGAAGAAAATACAACTAAATTTATTTGATGGTAAGAATATTATTATAGAAGAAGACAGCTATAAAGTAGGAGATACAGTTCTATATGATATTAAAGATAAAAAAATAAAAGGGCTATTAAAGTTTGGAAAGGGTGCTTTAATTTATCTATTTGGTGGAAAATATACTGGCACAGTTGCAACATTACAGGACATTAAAAGCTTTTATGGTTCTCAGCCTTCTATGATAAAATTAAAACTTAAGGATGGGAGTGAATTTGAAACATTAAAGGATTATGCTTTTGTCGTTAATGACAAAATGATAAATGAACAATAAAATGACAGCTATGAATCAAATTAGGGTAGAAAAGGTAACATTGAATATAGGTACTGGTGAGCCTGGAGATAAGCTAGAGAAGGCTATGAAACTATTAAGCACCATATCTAATGAAAAACCAGTACAAACCACAACAAAGGAAAGGATACCTACCTGGAATATAAGACCTGGTTTAGCTATTGGAACTAAAGTAACACTAAGAAAAAAGAAGGCTATAGAGCTGCTTAAAAGATTATTAGATGCTGTCGGGCATAAGATAAGTATAAAGAAATTTGATAGGAATGGTGGTCTTTCGCTGGGCATAAAAGAATATCTCGACATACCGGGAACAAAATATGATGCTAAAATAGGTATAATTGGTTTAGATGCTGCAATAACACTTGAAAGACCTGGTTTTAGAATTAAAAAAAGGGCATATAAAAAATCAAACATCCCACAGAGACATTTAATATCAAAAGAAGAGGCAATTGATTTCATTAAAAGAGAATTTAATGTGGTGGTAGAATAAAATGACAACTAGTAGTTATACAAAGGTGTTTAAGCAACTTAAGTATAAACCTGCAAAATTAAAGAAGTTTATTAAACATAATAAACCAAAGGACAGAAAATTTGGTAAAGTAACTAAAAAGTGTCTTATCTGTGGAAATTCAAGAGGGCATATTGGAAAATATGGGATTAATTTATGCAGGAGATGTTTTAGAGACGAAGCAAAAAGATTAGGCTTTAAAAAATATAGGTAGGTTGAAATGAATGATCCATTAGCAAGCACATTATCAAGCATTTTAAATGCAGAGAAGGTAGGAAAGAAGATTTGTGTAGTTAAACCTGCCTCTAATGTAATAAAAACTGTGCTACAAATACTAAAAGATAATAGTTATATTGGAGACTTCGAAGTAGTAAAGGATAACAAGGGCGATTTAATAAAAATAAATTTAATAGGTAGAATAAATAAAACCGGTGTTATAAAACCAAGATTCTCATTAGAAAAGGATGAATTTGAAAAATTTGAGAAAAGATTCCTACCTGCAAAAGATTTTGGCTTAATTATTATATCAACATCTAAAGGCATAATGACACATTATACAGCTAAAGAAAAAAACTTAGGTGGAGTATTATTATCATATTGTTACTAAAATGAAGAAAGAACCTAAAAACAAAAGAAGAACAGAAACTGTAAGTATAGAAATACCTAATGGTGTAACTATTGAGGTAATTGACAAGAAGGTGCTGGTAAGTGGTTCAAAGGGAAAAATAGAAAGAACCCTTTTAGAGTATAATGTTACAATAACTAAAGAAGAAAATCAAATAGTATTAAGTGCAAAGAATGCAACAAAAGAAGAAAAACGTGCTATGAATACATTTAGAGCACACCTAAAGAATATGATAAGGGGCGTGCAAGAAGGTTTTGTCTATAAACTAAAGATCTGCTATAGTCATTTTCCAATAAATGTATCAATATCTGGAGATGGTGTAATAATTAAGAATTTTTTAGGTGAGAAAACACCACGTAAATCAAAGATACTTGATGGAGTAAAGGTAGAGGTTAACGGTGATGAGGTAATAACCTCTGGTATAAATATTGAAAAAGTAAGCCAGACAGCGGCAAACCTGGAAACTGCAACAAGGATTACTAATAGAGACAGAAGAGTATTTCTGGATGGGATATACATTACAGAGAAAGCGGGAGTGCCAATTGTATAACTAAGATGGAAATTAAAAAATTACTTTCATTGAGAAAACAAATAAAATCACGTAAACCTAATTTTATTAGGCAGGAGCATCACAAAAGGAAAAGATTAGCCAAGAAATGGAGGCAGCCAAAGGGAATGCATTCTAAATTAAGACAAAAGTTCAAAAGTCATATAAAACACCCATCACCGGGCTTTGGGGCTCCTAAGAAAATAAGGGGTCTTGATAGAGGTGGTTTAAAACCTGTAATAGCGAGCAATATTGATGAGCTAAATTATGTTTCTAAAGATCAAGGTGTGATAATTGGTAAAAATGTTGGTTTAAAGAAGAAGATAGGGTTATTAAGAAAAGCAAAAGAAAAGGGAATTGTTATTCTGAATGTTAAAAATATAGATGAATTCTTGAAAAGATCAGAGGACTATAGGAAATCTAAAAAAGAAGAGATGAAAAAGAAAGAAGATGAAAAAGATAAAATAAAACAAGAATTAGTGAAAAAAGCAGATGAAAAATCTATAGCTGAAAAAGAGAAAGAAGAAAAGAAAAAAGTATTGGAGAGTCCGAGATGAGACTCCATTCACAAAAAAGATTAGCTGCACAAGTATTGGGTGTGGGAAAATCCAGGGTATGGTTTGATAATACCAGAGTAAATGAAATAAAGGAAGCTATAACAAAGGATGATATTAGGGGGTTAATAAAGAGAAATGTTATACAATCAAGACCAAAAATTGGTATTTCTAGATTAAGGGCAAAGAAATTAAGCATACAAAGGAGGAAAGGAAGAAGACAAGGCCAGGGAACAAGAAAGGGAAGAAAGCATGCAAGATTAACAACCAAGGAACTGTGGATTAATAAAGTTAGATCACAGAGAAAGTTTTTAAAGTACTTAAAGACTAAAAATCTGCTTGAAATTAGTGATTATAGAAAGCTTTATCGATTAATTAAGGGAAATGCATTTAGAAGTATAAGGCATATTAAACTACACCTAAAAGAAAAGAATATTATTAAAAAACTAATAGAAACTAAAAAACCAAAAAAAATAAAGGAATAAAATGAAAGTACCACTTAAGAGAAAAAAACTTGGAGTAACCGATTATAGGAATAGATTAAGGTTAGTATTATCTAAAAAACCTAGATTAATAATAAGAAAGGGGGCTAAAAATATTATTGCACAGCTAGTAGAATTTAATCCGAAAGGAGATAATGTTCTTTTAACAGCACATACAAGAGAATTAATAAAATTTGGATGGAAAGGAAGTAGGAATAATACATCAGCAGCATATTTAATAGGCCTATTAGTGGGAATAAAGGCAAAAGAAAGGGGAATTAAAGATGCTATTTTAGATATAGGCTTATATAAATCAACAAAGGGAAGTATATTATATAGTACCTTAAAGGGTGCATTAGACGCCGGTATTAAGCTACCTTATTCAGAAAATATACTACCATCAGAAGATAGAATAAAAGGTAATCATATCGTAGAGTATGCTAAGAAATTAGATAAGGAAAATTATCAAAAACAATTTTCAGGTTATATCAAATTAAATATTAAACCCGAAGAAATAGCTAAACATTTTGAGGATGTTAAAAACTCAATATTAAAGGTTAGTAGTTAGATAAAATGGAAGAAGAAATAATAATAGAACCAATTGTTGAAGAAGTTAAAGTTATAAAAGAGATAATTAAGAAACCAAGGGTTAATCTTGATTCTTGGAAGCCTAAAACAGAATTAGGTAAAAAAGTAAAGAATAAAGAGATAACAAATATAGATGAAATTCTTGATAATGGTTATAGAATACTTGAAGCTGAAATAGTAGACGCTTTATTGCCTGATTTAGAAGTAGAAATAGCAAATATTGGTCAATCTAAGGGTAAATTTGGTGGTGGTAAAAGAACACTTTGGAGACAAACACAAAAAAAGACTAAAGAGGGAAATAAGCCCAAGTTTTCTGCAATACTTATCGTTGGTAACAAGGATGGCTATGTTGGTATGGGTAGGGGAAAAGCAAAAGAAACAATGCCTGCAAAAGAAAAGGCATTAAGAGAAGCAAAGTTAAACATTATTAAGATTAAACGAGGTTGCGGTTCCTGGGCATGTAATTGTAGAGAACCACATTCAATACCCTTCATTGTAGAAGGTAAATGTGGCAATAGTAGGATGAAGATTATGCCGGCACCTAAAGGAACTTCATTATGCACAGAAAAAGAATCTAAAAAGATACTACAACTTGCAGGTGTTAAGGATGTTTATGCAAATTCTGAGGGACATTCAATGATCAATACACTTTATGCGTGCTTTGATGCACTTAAGAAATTAACTAAAACAAAATACTCAACAGATTTTGGAGAAAAGTCTGGATTAGTTGAAGGACGATTAGTAAAAAATGACAGATGAAAAGATTAGAATAGCAATAGTAAGGGTTAGGGGAGACCTTAAAGTAAATCAAGATATTAAAGACACGATGAAAATGTTAAGGCTGTATAGGAAAAATAATTGCATTGTTGTTCCGAATACTGAAAATTATATTGGTATGATAAATAAGATTAAAGATTATGTAACCTGGGGTGAAATAAATGAAGAAACCTTTAAAATACTATTAGAGAAAAGAGGGAAGCTTGCAAGAAAACTATTATTAACAGAAGAATATATTAAAAAAAATCTAGGAATGGATTTTGCTACATTTACAAGGGAATATTTTTCTTTTAAAAAAGAATTAAGAAACATACCTGGTTTAAAGCTTGTTTTTAAATTAAATCCACCAAGACATGGCTTTGAAAGAAAAGGGATTAAGAAACCATTTTCTATGGGTGGTGCATTAGGTTATAGAAAAGAAAATATTAATGAACTAATAAGGAATATGATTTAAAATGGTAGTTCACATAAGAAAAAAATTAGTTAGAAGACGTGGATCTAGAACACATGGCTGGGGTACTAAAAAGCATCGTGGTAGTGGTAACAGTGGTGGTTTTGGTATGGCGGGTACAGGTAAAAGAGCAGATCAGAAAAAGCCATCATTATACAAATTATATGGAAATTCTTATTTTGGTAAGAAAGGCTTTAAGATCCCTCCAAAATTAAAAAAACATATAAGAGCAATAAACATAATGGACGTTAACAAATTTGAAACTAAAGATAATGTTGTAAATTTAAAAGAACTTGGTTATGATAAATTATTGGCTAAAGGGATATTAGAAAGGAAATTAAAGATTATTGTAAAAAGTGCATCAGAAAATGCTATTGAAAAAATCAAAAAGATGGGCGGTGAAGTTATTATTGAAGCTTGATAATAACTTAAACTAAAATGCCATTTGAGTTCAAGAATTTTTTAAATAATCTTCCCGGTGTTAAAGGACCACTAGAAAAAAAACTTGGTTTCCAAGAAAAGCTCAAATGGACCGGTATAATGCTTTTTGCATTCTTTATCTTATCATCTATCCCACTTTATGGTCTAGGACAAAATAGTCTACAACAATTTGAATTTCTTTCAATAATCTTGGGTGCGAGCTTTGGTAGTTTGGTATCATTAGGAATAGGTCCTATGGTAACTGCCTCGATAGTATTGCAATTATTAAATGGTTCTGGAATATTAAAACTTGATCTAACAACTAAGGAAGGAAAATCATTTTTTCAGGGTTTACAGAAAATATTATCAATATTCTTTATAATATTTGAATCTGCAATTTATGTTTTACTTGGTGGTTTATCACCAGATCCTTTGTTAATCCCTAGTGCATATAGGTTTATGGAATTAATTTTAATCGCGCAGCTTATTATTGGTGGTTTACTAATATTATTTATGGATGAGGTAATAAGCAAATGGGGCTTTGGTTCTGGTATTAGCTTATTTATAGTTGCAGGTGTAGCTTCTCAAATATTTGTTACAGCATTTTCTCCATTAACTACTGCAGGTGTTCTTGCATTTGGAACCGGACAAGCACCTATTGGAAAGGTATGGGTTTTAATACAATCTTTAACTGGAAGAAATCCTGCTGGGGCATTCTTAGCACTGGAAGCAATAATAGCAACTATAATTATATTTCTACTTGCAGTATATGTCCAGGCAATGAAGGTAGAGATTCCTTTATCCTTTGGGAGAATAAGGGGGTTTGGCATAAGATGGCCATTAAGCTTTATGTATACCTCAAATATACCTGTAATCTTAGTTGCAGCATTATTAGCTAATATCCAGTTAGTTGCAAGATTATTAGAGAATATTGGCAATCCTTTTTTAGGCACATTTACTGGAAATCAACCAACTAGTGGTATAGTTTATTGGATAAGCCCACCAAATCTAGTACAGGAAATAATAACAGGAACTTCAGTTGGTGCTGATTTTGTTAGGGCAATAATCTATATTTCATTTATGATAATTGGTTCAATAATATTCTCTATATTCTGGGTACAAACCTCTGGTATGGATGCATCAAGCCAGGCAAAACAGATTATGTCTTCGGGTTTACAAGTTCCTGGTTTTAGAAGAGACCCTAGGGTTATAGAGCAAATATTGAGTAGGTATATATTTCCATTAACTATTATGGGTGGTGCAACTGTAGGACTATTAGCTGCTGGTGCTGATCTATTTGGCGCATTAAGTCGAGGCACTGGTATATTATTGTCAGTTATGATCATCTATAAACTATATGAAGATATAGCCCACCAGCATATGGTGGACATGCACCCACTACTTAAAAGGATGATTGAAAAAAAATAATTTGAATTCAATGATGAAGGTCGTTTATTCAAATCACGCTAAAAAGAGAATTAAACAAAGAGGTATAACTACATTAGAGATTGAACATATATTAAAGCATCCAGATTATATTAAGAGGTCATTTGAAGGAAGAAAAGAGGCACTTGGAACTGTTAGGAATAGGGAAGTAAAAATAAAATTTATTGAAACAGAAAGTTATATAAGGATAATTACGGTTATTTAAAATATGAAATTTGAATATGATAAAGAAGCTGATGCGGCCTATATCTATGTAAAGTACCCTATAAAAAAGGGAGAAGCTAAAAAGACCATAGAGTTAAATGAAGATATAATTCTCGATTTTAATGAAAAAGGTAAACTTTTAGGTATAGAGATTCTAGATGCGAGTAAGGTATTAAGCAAAGAGGCCATTATAGAAGCACAATCAGTAGAAGCGTAACTTAAACCGATATGCTTAAAAAGCTTCTTTAAATAGTTTAATTGATTAAAATGCTAGAAGTTATCTCAGTTTTTTTAACAACCTATCCTTTACTTGGACTAGGTTTAGTAAGCTTTATTGTAACACTTGCAGGCAGTTTAACCTACAAATATGCAACAGACCAGGATATTATGAAAAGTCTTAAGGAAGAGATAAAGATGCTAAGCAATGAAGCCAAAAAAGCAAAAGATACCCCAGAAAAGATGATGGAATTAAATAAAAAGGCAATGGAAAAGAACATGACTTATATGATGCATAGCTTTAAACCTATGATGATAACAATGATCCCATTTGGTTTATTTTTTATCTGGTTAAGAAAGATTTACAATGTTGCGGGATTAATTAACCTTGGACTTTTTAGCCTAAGCTGGTTCTGGGTTTATGTAATATTTTCAATAATATTTAATATGATATTAAGAAAGATATTGAAGGTTTATTAAAATGAGATCTAGACATCATAGAAGAGTCTTTGTAAAAACACCCAAAGGTGTTAAGGTAGTTATTAAAAGAAGAAAACCTAAAAAAGCAAAATGTGCTGGATGTGGAAAAATACTTAGTGGGGTAATAAGTAATTTACCGTATAAGGTAAATAAATTCCCCAAAACTGCTAAAAGACCAAGTAGACCTTTTGGTGGGGTATTATGTACTAGTTGCAGCAGAAGGAAAATAATTGAAGAGGTTAATTCAAAAATATTACAAAAGGTAGCTTAAAATGTTATTTGATATTGGTCGAGTTGCTGTAAAGATTGCTGGAAGGGATGCAAGGAAGTATTGTGTAGTTATTGATAAATTAGACAATAACTATGTTTTAGTAGAGGGAGAAACAAGAAGGAAAAAGATTAATGTCAAACATCTTGAACCTTTAGATATTGTTGTTAAAATAAAAAAGAATGCAAATAACGAAGAGGTTACTAATGCACTGAAAGAAGTAGGGATTTCTATTTCTAAAAGGAAAAAAGTAAAAAGAAGCAAGAAGAAATGAATAAAGAAGAAATACAAAAAAGATATCTAGAACTACAAGATTTTAGTTTACAACTAAAACAACTCCAAGAACAGCTTGCCAGTCTTGAAGCTCAGATTTTCGAAATGCAAAGAACTAAAGAGAGTATAGAAGACTTAGAAAGTATGAGGGCTAAAAAAGAAATTCTCATACCAATATCGAATGGAATATATACTAAAGCAGAATTAAATTCAAGCGATAAATTATTAGTAAACATCGGTGCTGATTTAATGGTGAATAAAAGCTTTGAAGACACAAAAAAACTTATTAATGAGCAAATTCAAGAGTTAGGCAGAATAATAAATGAACTAAACCTAGAATTAAGAAATGGGTCTTTAAACTTTCAATATATGCAAAGAGAATTTCAAGAGTTAGCTTCAAAAACATAGGATAAACCTTAGAAATTTATATAAACAAATTTTGGAACTTCTTATTTATGAGTTTATCAAAAAAAGAGATTCTTAATTATTATTCAAGAAAGGATGTACAAAAAGAATTATTATTTGCTGCGAAAAATAGAGAGGTCGGAATAAGATATGGTGAAAATGGTTTTGGAAAAAGACCAGACATGTTGCAGTTTGGAGGCGATATTTTAGATGCTGCAAAAAGTGGCGCTACTTCTTTTCACCTATCTGAAGAACATTGGAAAGATCCCCTGGCTATAAAAACCGGTATGAATAAAAAACAATTAGATGAATTAAGAATTGGATTTGATGTTATTATTGACATTGATTCAAAATTCTTAGAATACTCAAAGATTACGGCAGAATTAATATTAGAAACACTAAAGTTTTATGGTTTACAAAACATAGGATTAAAATTTTCAGGGAATAGATCATTTCATATAGGAATTCCATTTAAAGCATTTCCAAAAAAAGTTAATAATATACAAACTAATTCTTTATTTCCTGAAACCCCACGAATAATAGCTTCTTATATAAAAGAGCAGATCGGAGAAAGATTAACTGCAGAAATATTAAAGTTAAGCAATATAAGGGAAATTGCAAAGAGTGTTGGGAAAGAAGAAAGAGAATTATTAGAGAATAACTTATTTAATCCTTATTCGATAATAGAAATTGATACAATATTAATATCCAGCAGACATCTATATAGAGCACCTTATTCTTTAAATGAAAAAAGTGATTTAATGAGCACACCAATTAAAATATCACAGCTTAAGGATTTTAAATTAAGTCAGGCAAAATCGGAAAATGTTATTACAGGGATTAAATTTCTAGATGAAGATGCAAAGGAAGGCGAAGCAACAGAATTAATAATACAAGCATTTGATTGGTACTCTAAAAATAATAAAAGGGAAGAAAAAAACCCCATTATAACTCCAAACATAGCAAATGTTAGCAAGATACCTGTAAAGGAAGATTATTTTCCTCCCTGTATAAAACTTCTAGTAAATGGTGTTCAAAAAGATGGAAGAAAAAGGGGTGTTTTTATTCTAACTAATTTTTTATTTAACATGAATTGGGACATTAAAAAGATTGAAGAATTTATTCTTGAGTGGAATAAAAAAAACTATGAACCGCTAAGAGAAGGTTATATAAAATCACAAATAAACTGGTTTAGTAGACAGAAACAGAGTAAGATGCCACCTAATTGTGACAATGAAGCTTATTATAAGGACATTGGAATTTGTCAACCAGATAATTTGTGTAAACTAATAAAGAATCCTGTTAATTATTCTTTGAGAAAAATAAAATTTAAAAAAGTTAACTAGCCTCTAATGCCATAAGCTTCTTTGATAGATATTCTTCTTCTTTAATAAGCCTTCTCATGTCTTTAGATACCTTAATCCTTGGTCTTTCTATTCTTTCTTTTACCTTTGTTTCTATTCTTGGTATTATATTAATCTGAGGAGCTGCTACTATTGTTGGTCTTGGTATTAATATTTCTTCCGGTTCTATTTCTGTTAATTTGGATTCTTTAAGAACTCTTAACTTACTTGGTTCAACATATTTTACCTGAACTTTAATCTCTTTTCTAAGTTTATTTTCTTCTTTTTTAACATTTAATTTAGTATTTTCTGATATTGTTTTAATATTCTTTACAAGATGCCTTTCCTTTTGAGCTAACTCATGAATTCCTTTATCTTCTACCTCTATTATATGCATAAAAATTTCTTTAACAGCATCTAAAACATTTCTTCTTTTTTCTTCATTTTTTATCCTTTTAGATTTTAATAAAGACCCAAGAGTTTCATCTAGGCGTGAAATTAGCCATGAAAATCTTGATGGTATTGGATGATGCTTCTTTTTTAAATCTCCTACTTTTTGCACTAATCTTTCTATTTCTAATTTTTCTTTTTCTCTTTCTATTTCTTCTATCCCATTATAGAGATTAAGAATTGACTGGCTAAATCTTTTTTGTTCATCCAAAGGTAATTTATAATAAGTAGCAAGTGCACCATGATAAATAACTCTGGCCTTTTCCGTATCTATTACCGATATTTTATGCCCTTCTTCTATTAGATTATTTAATCTTGACATAGCTATTCTAAATTTGCTCTCTTTAATCTTAGCATTAATATTCGCCATATTATGTTTAAAATAAAGATTAAAGTTATAACCTGTTTCTTCTGTTGCATGAGTAAATTTTTTAATAAACCTCTTAGTTGATAATTTAAAGTCTTCTAAAAACCTAATCTTATTGGTAAAATATTCACTTCTTACTGTTCTTTTAAAATTATTCGTTATATCATCGATAGTGTCTTGTATTTTTTCAATAATAGATTTTTGATATTGAAAACCCCCCTTTAATGCTACTTTTTCTAATAGGGTTGGTTTTATCTTTTTCCCTAAGGTTACTCTTACAATCTCTCTAAATTCGTCAGCGAGCTTAATTAATTCTCTTTGTGTTAATATCTGGTTTGTATATTTTATCTCAGCAAGCTTATTTGAGAATGGAATTAAGGTTTCTTTTCTATGCTTCATCAATATTGCTTCTAACTCTGTATGCGTATATTCTCTTTCAATCTTAAATTCATAGGAAAAAAAATCTTTAACTATCCCATTAAATTGCTTAAGTGCCTCGTCTATTGTTAAATTATGAACTTTTTTTTCAAATTTACCTATTTCACTTAAATAGTCTATTTGTGGCTTTTCTATCTCTCTTTTTATCTTATGGAGTCCAAATTTAGGGAAACGAACTATCTTCTCTAATAATACTTTATAATTATCCTTTAGCCAAAGGAAAAAGAAAAATAATATTGCACTTGCTATAATAATTAATGGAAAAAATGTTGTTAACGAAAATGAAACCCCAGCAAGGCTAATATCTAAGGCATAAGCAAAAGGGAGAAATAATAAGAATAAAAATAAGATACCTCTTTTCATACACTTCAATAAATAAACTACCTATAAAAAGTTTTTTATTTAACCTAATTGGTTTAATAAGTACCTAAGCTCATGAATTGCTTTTTTAATTTCTTTTGTTGGAACACCAAACTGATATTTTTCAAAGAAAGTTATTATATCTTGCTTCAGATTACCCCTAATATTCCTTCTTATAAGCTCATTATTTAGCTCAAATGGATTAGAACTTAAACTTATATAGAAATACCTCATAAAGAATTCATTAATAACAAAACTTAATGCATTTGATGCCTCTTCCAAATCCCTTGAGTGTTCAATTTGTTTCAGTTTACTTAAAATTGTTGATTTATTAGATGTAACCTTTAAAATTTGTTTTCCTCTTGGTGTTAAATTAAACAGATATTTTATTAAATACTTTAAAGAGAAAAATAATACTATTGCTATACCAATATAAATAAAAAAACTAACCGTATTGGTAAGATATCCTTCACTTTCTTTTAATCCGGGTTCTACGGCGGTTGCAGTTAAATTTCCCGTTAATATATCCACTTTTATTTCTGGACTTTTTGATATATCTGCAGACAACTCTACATCTTTATTTACCATTATAAGAACTTTATCATGCTCCATTCTTGCCTGAACATTTCTAATAACTTCTTGGCCTACTGTCTTTGTTAATATATCAAAATTATCTCTTGCTAAACCATAATTAAACAACTTTACTAAATCGGAATCTGGAATTTTTAATAACGGCCTAGTTGCACCAGTACCTTCTTCTAATACAGCCTCTTCTGTTTTATTTACCTTAAATATTATAACATCTGAACCAGACCAGCCAGGAATGCCTTTAACATTTGCAATACCTAATTTTTGATCTATTGTTACTTCAATATAGGGTGGAGCGGAAAAAACATAAATATTATCTTCAGCTGGTCCTAGGAATCTTGTAAGATTTACTGTAATTGATCCGGCAACAGAAAGATACCTCATCCTTAATTCATTTTCCGGTCTTGGTGTGGGTGTTTCTTGGGCTAATATAAAAGACAGGGATAATATAAATACAAAAATAAACACAATACTCTTTTTCATTATATTTAGATTTCTGAATTATTCTTATATATATTTTGGTATATTTAGCAATTAATATAAACTAGCTAATTTAAGGATTATGTGATGAAGAAGGGTATTACGCCACTAATAGCAACTGTATTGTTGATAGGGCTAACTGTTGCTTTAGTTACATTAACAGTACTATGGGGAAGACAATATATAATAGAAAAAGCAACCAAAGAAGGAAAACTATCTGAAAAAAAATTATTATGTGGTACTGTTCAATTAAGTATAGTTAACTCTTATCAGATCGGTAATAAGGGTTATATTACTATTAAAAATTTAAAAGATTTTAAGATAAATAAATTTACATTTAGATTAGGGGGAGAAAAAACAGAACCTAAAGAAAGTTTTGATGTTTTAGATGCCTTAGCAGTTAAACAATATGAACTTAGTTTTACTGAAGATGAGCTTAAAAAACTTGATAAGATTGATGTTATACCATGGCTTAAAGTAGCTCCCGGTTACTATATTCCTTGTTCTGAGCAACATATTATTGCTCTAGTTAGTAAAGGCTAAAGCGTTCAGTCCAATGAACAATTCTTTGATAAATTGTCCACTGTAGTGAACAATACTATAAAACTATTTCTCTAAAACGAAATATTTATATAGTAATTATCTCTAATATTAGTTAAAAAACTACTAAAAATAAATAAAAATGCAATTAAGCAAATTGGAGAATTTTGTTTATGAGGAACTAAAGAAAAACAATCTTTCTTTATTTAAAATCAGAGATATGTGTCTGTTGCTAAGAATAAACAAGATAAAGGCTTATAATATTATTAAGTCCTTGAAGAGAAAAAGAGTAATAAAGAAAGTAGGAAAAGGCTTTTTTGCATTTAAAGATACCAACGAGTTTTTTATAGGTTTAAACATTAATTATCCCTCATATATCTCATTTTGGTCTGCTCTAAATTACTATGGATTTAGCGATCAAATGCCAAAAAAAATATTTCTGGCAACCACCACATATACAAAAGAAATGAATAACTTTAAGTATGTAACAATCTCAAAAAATAAATTTTTTGGGTATATAAAAATTGGAGAGATAGTAATAGCTGAAAAAGAGAAAGCCATAATAGATTCATTATTGTTCCCAAAATATTCTGGGGGGATTAAAGAGATAATCAATGTTATAAAATATGCATTAAATAAAATAGATACTAATAAATTAATAAATTACGCCATAAAAGTTAAAAAGAAGGTTGTATTAAGAAGATTGGGATTTATTCTTGAGAGTATTGGGTATAATGAAAAAACACTTGAAGGAATTAGAAAACGAATTGGAAAAGGTTATGAACGACTTGACCCAAATCTAGAGAGAAAAAATAATCTAAACCACCGCTGGCTTTTGGATATAAATTACTAAAATGATATCTTTAGAAGAGCTTAATGAAGTAAAGGAAAAGAAGAAAACAAATCTTTACTACGAAGAGAAAGAATATTTACAATATATCTTCCTAAATGCTATTTCTCAATACCATAAAAATTTTATTTTTAAGGGAGGAACATGCTTAAGGATATGTTTTGGTCTTGAAAGGGCTTCAGAAGATTTGGATTTTAGTACAAATCTTTATGGCATTAAACTTAAGAAAATTATTTATCAATGCCTGAAAAATTTTGAACTATTAAATATAAAATATAGAATCTATTCAGAAAAGGAATTTGAAGGCAATTTTAGGATTGAAATAAGATTTGAGGGGCCACTTTTTATAGAGAAATCTTCTTCAACAAATACCTTAAAAATAGATTTTAATAAGGGAAAAGTTAAAAAAAAGGTTGCTAAGGTTGTTCAGAGGTTATTTTCTGACATTCCCATATTCACCATAGTGGTTTTGGACGAAGAAGAGATTCTTACAGAGAAAATAAGGGCTTTAATAAACAGGGCTGAACCTAAGGATATGTATGATGTCTGGATGCTCCTCGGTAAAAAAGTAAAGATAAACAGGAAGCTTCTTTTTCAAAAGTTGAGAGAGGAAAAGACCAAATTATCAAATTTGAGATTTCCATCCAAGAAAGAGTATTACTTAAAACTAAAAAACCTAATTAACTACGTTCCACCTTATGAACAAGTAAAAAAAGAGATCATACTAATAACCAAAAGGATAACCATTTAGCTTATAATATCCTTATATGAATGCATAATAGATTTATCTTATAATCTTTGTATCTAGGATGCAAAAATTTGTAAATTCTTTGCGTTTGTAATACAATATGACAAACATGGAAGAAATAAAACCGGCGATTGTTGATAGAGAAGAAAAAATTGAGAGTAGGAAAATAAAATATATCCTATTATGGAAATGGCTTTTGGTTAGTAAGAGTTAATTTACTCTACATTATTTCTAGTTAAAATGGCTCTAGAAGGCTGAGAAAAGCTTTAAAAAGTGGTTACTCTACATAAAATTAAGAGTTTCCAGTTAAAAGGGGTGCAATTTTTGGTACATGCTAAGTATATAAAAAAGGGAGGTAAAGTTTATGGTCCTTATTATTATGAAAGCTATAGGGATGAGTATGGAAAAGTTAAGAAAAGATACTTTGGGGGTGCATTAAAAGAAGAGAAAAAATTTACTCTACATCCAAATTATTTTATCTTTATTTCAATTTTACTCTTAATAATATCAATAAGTAGTTTATTTTACTTAAATAAAGAAAATATAGTTGGTAAAGAATTAAATTATTTCCAATTAAATATCCAATCTTCTTTTGTAAATACTTTTTCTTCTTTAAAGAGTTCTATTACCGGATTTACTTTTATAGAGAATTTAACAATGGAAAATAATACTTCTGAAAATTTAAGTGAAGTTGTTTCTAATGAAAGTAATTCAGCTAGTGATAATAATTTAAGTGAAACTCAAATAAATAATTCTGATGCAAATATAATTGATAATATAAGCCAAGAATCCAATAATGAAAGTAATTCAGATAACCAGAATGCAAGTTCTTTTAATGCTGCAGGATTAAATAATAGTATTGGGCTTAATACAGGTAAATTAAAAGCTGATGTTTCTATCAATCCTGTTAATGTTGAAATAAATAAACCTGTTAAATGGATTAAGAAGATTAAATTAGACAGGAAAAGCAACGTAAGCATTAATGTTCCTTCTATAAGTTCTAATGTTGTTGTTAAGAAGGTTGAAGACTTAGGAAATATTGAGATTGTTAAGGATGTTAAGGTTAAAGATGATGTATTAGGGATTACTGGATTTACTATTATTGATTCTTCTAATTATAGATTTAATATAATTAAGGTAATATTTAACTTCTTAAAAGAGATTAGCGAATTTAGGTTTACTTCTTATTCTGCATTAGATGCTGATAATATAACCCTGGTTGTTAATGATAGTTCAGATGAATATATTGTTGAATATGAAACCCCTGGACCCTGGTCAAGTGAAAAAATAATTAATGGGATTAAAGAGATTAGTATTAGTTCTGATTACAGTTACAATAACGTAATTAGTTATGCTTCATTAAGTGATAGTTTTAATGATGTTAATGTTACTTGGATTAACAGGGATACTAATGATAATTTACAGGTTAAGAAGATTGATAGTAATAATAATGGTTTGCTTGATAGTGTAGAATGGATAACACCACATTTAAGCACACAGTTATTTAGGATTAATGAAACAAATTCAAGTTCATTTTTACTATCTAATGCAACTTATATTCTTTATAATGCAACTACTTCTGATGGAGAAAATATTACTTTAGAAAGAGATCCTAAGATACTATGCCATTTTAACAATGAATCAAAAGCTGATTGTCTGGCTAATGTTAATGGAACTGCTTTTGGAAGGGGCAATGGAAGCATTGGACAGTGGATTACAAATGCTAATAATTTTACACCGGCAAGATCACAGATAATGGGGTTTGGGAGGGAGATGATCTATAATGGTTATATATATACAGTTGGAGGCCAACTACAGAATGCTGATGCAATAACTGAAGTTCAACATGCGCCTGTTTATCCTAATGGCAGTATTGGTGCATGGACAAATACTACCCCAATGATAAAACCAAGAAGACTCCATGCTGTAGAGATTTATAATGGTTATATGTATGTAATTGGAGGGCTTAGGGATGGTACTGCTTCAAATGGTATAGAATATGCACCTGTTTATCCTAATGGAAGTGTTGGTGCATGGACAATTAATGTAAATAATTTTAGTGAAGCACGATGTATTATGAGTCAAGCACCAGCATATAATGGTTATTTATATATAGTTAGTGGAAGCAGGGGGCCTAATTGTGGAGTAACTACAGATGTCATAGATGAAGTTATATATGCACCAATTTATGCAAATGGAAGTGTTGGTGCATGGATGAATACAACAAAACTTCTCAGGTATCTCCCAGATGTAACAGTGTATAATGGTTATATCTATGCCCTTGGAGGGGGGGATGCGACGAGTGGAGCTAAGCTAGAAAATGGATCATATGCTGAAATATTATCAAACGGAAGTGTCGGGCAATGGAAGACAACAAGCAACTTCTCATTCTCAGTTGGAATAACTGGTATGGGAGTAAGCGCATATAATGGTTATATATATCTTACTGGGGGAGTCAATGCGGGAGGAGCGGCTCAAACAAGAACAGAATTTGCACCAATTTATGCAAATGGAAGCCTTGGAAATTGGCAGAATCTTACACCATTAATTGTTGGATTATTTAATCATGGACAGGCAGTATATAACAACTATTTATATGTCTTTGGTGGAGAAGAACCCAGCTCAGTATATGTAAATGCAATCCGATATGCTCAACTTAATTATACCCTTCCATCAATTGGTATTACGCCAGCAAGATACGCAAATGGAACAGTGACTAATGGAACTACAGGAAATATAACTATAAGCGCTCATGCAAACCAGTTTAATAATTCCCAAGGAACATTAGAATTTTTTGTAAGACCTAATTGGGTTGTTTATAATGATAGTTTAAATCATACTTTTATTAATGATGAATTAGACATGATTAAGATTGAAAAGGACTATACTAACTTCTTAAAGGCCAGGATTAATGGCATTGCTGCTGGTATGAATTATAGTGTAAGTTATAATATA